>Ga0065711_1005936_pt1 | contig 21045 bp, 14 predicted proteins | sample Hoacrofraction12_FD_59098 | JGI IMG/M metagenome (GOLD analysis project Ga0065711, IMG submission 59098) | Hoatzin crop microbial communities from Cojedes, Venezuela - Epithelial fraction 12 v2 (version 2) | ecosystem: Host-associated > Birds > Digestive system > Esophagus > Crop | place...
TTGCCCAGAGAGGTAGTGGAGGCCCCATCCCTGGAAACATTCAAGACCAGGTTGGACAGGGCTCTGATCAACCTGATCTAGTTAGTGGTGTCCCTGCTCACTGCGGGGGGGTTGGACTAGATGACCTCTAGGGGTCCCTTCCAACCCAAAACTTTCTATGATTCTATGACCACGTTAACAGCTGACGTCAGAGTAGGACTTCGCGTGTCTTTTTCCATTTTCCTTTCGTTCTTAAACTTTTAAGAATTATACTGGGACATAGGAAGGTCGGCCTAGAGCAAATCTATCGCGGTAGTCTCACCTGAAAACAGAAATACGTTGAAACTGTGTTCTTGGGTGTTGATGGGAAAACAAAGTGAAACAGTATTCTAGGGTACTGGTGAAAGTATTTGTCTGGGAGTTGCCACTCCTGGAGATTCGGGCGCTTACTCCTGTGTCAGTCAAGGGTCAGTCCACACTGAGTGGTTTCAGTACCACGATGTGCTACTACATCAGCACTTCTCCCATGTCTTTGATGCGTGGATCCCTGAACCTGTCTCTGGCAATACGAGCCTCCCCGTGGAGTGCATTCAAACCTCCTGCCAGCAGGCTCGCTTTTCTGCCTTATCTGCCGTAGACCCCTTGGAAGTGGTTTACGGCTCCTCGGGATCTGTAGTTCACAGGCTGAAAGCAGCTGACCTGGAGAAATATCTAAGTCAGTCTCATTTGTTAACATTTGCTAGTTTTTATTTTTCTGTAGGGTAGGTGTGTACTGGTACCATACTCATAGAATATTAATTTGCAACTCAAATGTGGTAAAAGAGTATTCCTGAGAGCTTTCCTCCTGGCCAGAGACTTTCGGTGTCGCAGACAGAGACTTGAGTTTCACTGCCAGAAGTCAAGGTTATTTGCTTCTGCTGTGGAAGGAGGAGGGCAGAGGCAGAACCAGGGATGTAGCGTAGGGGAAGAAAGCGTCCAAATGCCGGGCTGGCTGCTGCTGCACCCTCTAGCAACACTGTGATCTGCGCACATGGGGTGGTGGGTGCTCTGGGCAATGGCTGCCTCTGCAGTTGTTGCCTGACTGATAGGTCCGTCTCCTACCATGCCAGCAAGCCTGGTTCGTCTGGGCTCTTGGTCTTTTCTGTTTCAGAAATGGCTTTTTTTGTAGGGTCTTCTGCCACTCATCACCCGCTCAGCCAGGCAACAGCTTTTCCGCCTGCTTTCACACCCCCCCCCACCCCCCATTCCTAATAAAGGCATGCGATGTACTTGTGATAGGCTGAGTTTCATGGTACCACCTGTTTTCAGAGAAGACAAATAGATGATTATTTGTAGTGTGAATACAGCATCATATAACTGTTTGAAATGATACTGCTACGCTCAGAGCTTTGTAATGCCTGTTTTTTTGCGTGTGGAAGTAGTATTGGTCTTGGTTGGCTGGCCTTGGGAATACTGTTGTGGAGTTTATTTGAGCTGCTAGTAGTGCTTATCAAGAGGCACTGTTTATTGACACCTGTTGATAAGTAGTTCTACAGTTTAATGATATTTTGGGAGCTAATCTAGAATAGCTTCAAAGCTATTTCTTAGGAGATCTAAGAATGCTGAGGCTTTCTTTGTGACGTACTTTCATACAAATATTTACATAGTCTCATATAGTTCTCTGCAAGATGTGTAATGTTACTTCATAGGCACGCCAAGTAGACCTTACCTCTATTGACAAGGTTAGCTGAAAGGCCAGGACATTGGAAGAACCTGATTTTGATGACTTTGAGACATTCAGTTGCTTGTCAATTTGTCTTTGACCCCTTCCAGAGGATAAATTTTACCCTGTGGAGTAAATTACATTCACTTTTTTTGATCATAGCAATAAAAATATTCAGTACTACTTCCTGAAGAAGTATCGAGGAGATCTTGTTAATGAAATGAGATGAAAATTCTCATGTAGCTACTTTCCTTTTTCATACATAACTGGATTTTTTTTTAACCTTTCTATACTTCATTTGCAAGTTATGATAACTGAGTGTTGCTTGTTAAACAGGTATCTTCACCGTGTTTCTTTTCTCTTGTCCAGGTAGCAGAGGCAGGAATCGCCCACTGTGTGAAAAGATCATGTAAATGAATCTAGAATGACGTCTTTGCTTGTTTTCTCTCTCCTTGTGGTTTTTTTTATTGCCTCTCCTCCCTTTCCTCCTCACTGTTGTATCATGGTTATATAGTGTTTAAGGTTATGCTACCGAAACTTCTAGGTGGTCATAAAATGGTTGGTTGGGAATAGAAAAAATGAATGGCTACTTCGTTTCTAACGTCATTAACAAAAGCCGTAATTTGTTGGCTTGCCCTTTTATATGGTTGAGCTTTGCACTGGAATTACTCCTTGGCTACCTTAGTGAGTTTTGCCAGTTTGTTCATTTCCATGTGCTGCATTTCTTTTATCTGCGTGAAGGGAACTGCTAATTTTTTGGATGTGACACTGTGTTAGTCAGTGTTCATGTAGAACGTTTGGATGCTTCTATGCTTCCTCCTTTTAGAAGCTGAATTTGACTTAATATATTTGGCTGTTAACTGTTCCGTCCTCTCCCTTCTTCCTTGTTTGCATGTGGTTGCTTTTACGTACGTCTAACTCTGGTTTTTTTGGTTGCTGTTTTTTCGGTTGTTGATATCTATCATAGAGCTTAGCAAACAGCTGGTGATGTTTTGTTTCAGGAAACAGCACAAAATATGTACTGAGGTAATACATTAATGCAGGAAGTATTTGCCAGTAGAACTCTGGCATTGTTGGCCAAGTTGAATTCTCAGTGTTGTATTGGGATATCTAAAGGTCACTATTCAACCCTATTAACTTATGGGTCCAGACATGGAAACAACATACAGTGATCTCTACATAAAAGCTCGTGGAAACTAATATAGCTAGTGGTACTTGTGGAACTCCATGCCTCCAAGGCATAGTACTGCTCTTAGTGAATAGTTACGTCATGGTGTGTGATAAGGAAATACCATTATTATTTCTTGTGTGGAGATCTAGGGTAAAAGCCAGCAAGTCTGATGTCACTAACAAAATCCTGGTTAAATCTTTAAGGTTTCTTTGCCCTCCGTATTTTGTGTTGTCGTTTGGGGACGTTGGCTCCCAGCTAGCGAAGGACACACACAGTATAAAGGAGTCATGACCTGATGCTGCTGTTAGGAGGTGGAAGCAGAGGCTTACCTTTGCCCAGCAGCAGTGAGGTGAGGGGCTTAGGAGGACGTGGCGGTGAGGACCACTTAAAGCTGAGCAGCACGATTCTATGCTCAGTGATTTTCCTCTCCAGGGGTCAGAGTGGCTGTTGTTGTGGTAGGGAGGAGGACAAGCCTTTGGGCGACTAACAGTCTAGGGAGTCCATATTCAATTAACTAGTATGTTGTCAAATGAAGTAGAGACCAATTCTACTGCAACTTTTGCTTAAATATAAATAATTGATTTGCAGACATCTATAGAAAAAACAAAAAAGCTTTCGGATTAAATTTGTTTTGAATGCATGTAATATTTTTCAATTTTTAAATTGTTGTTTGTTTTCATTCTGAGAGCTTTTATTGGAAAGAATGACGTATTTTTAATCTTAATGACCCATGACAGAACTTTAATTATAACACTCCTAAGGCATACATGAGAAGAAGTTAAGACATTTCAAGTAATAGCTGTGAGCTGTGAGGCAATACGTTTCACTGAATTCATTAGCATACTATGTCAGCAATGGCTATACATATACTCTTATTATTGCCCATCATTAGAAACAGTGGTGTTATTTCTTTACTTTCAGAGTTGAGAAACAAAAAAACACACTCGATTTTGGACCTTCCGTGCTGCTGGAGGTCCGAGTGCTGGTTCTGCTCCACACTGGAGTAAACTGAAGCTTTTTAAATTCAAGGGCTTGACTGCGTGCGAGTGACAGGTCCCTTTTGTTATTTGGGCATACTTTTTCCAAAGCTAGAAGGTGTTAGCAAGCCGACCTGCAAGGCTTCGGCTCCCTGGGCCCTGTCTCTTCTTCCTTCAAGCCTGCTGTGGGGGTGAGCTCCATCCCTGTTTCCTTGCCTGGGTATCTCTGTACACTTTTACTCCACCAGCTCACTTTAAAGGACTTTGGAGGTTTGTTTCTTCAGACGTACTCAGTAAAGTGCCATTATGGCTCGGCAGACGTCAGGAGGAATGACTGGCAGTGGGACAGAAGGATAGTTATGTGTTCCCACTAAACTATTCTGCACCGGTGTGGGTTTATGATACTTTTATGTGGGATCTATTTAAATCTGTCTGATGCATGAGGTGATTTAGAGGCCAAAGTATTGGACCAAGATAAGATGGACCAGTCTCTTCTAGCTCTATAGCTGTTGGGGTGGGGAGTGTTTGACAGGTTGGTTTGTGTCTCTGTGACCCAGCTTCCTTATCTGTGAAGTTGTTGCAGTACCCTTGATGTATTTGTAAAATATTTTGAAGTGTGTTAGAGATGCGTGTTTAAGAAAACTAGCTTATATAATTTTTGGATGCTACACGTTGATTTTTGCCTTAAACTTCCCTGGGTTTTGTGATGTGATAAGAGAAAACTGTTATTAATCTGAAGCTGGATGGGAAATAGATTAACAAGAACTAAATTGGGACTGATGTTTGAAAGCCAGTTAAGCAACAGACATATTTTCTTCAAAGACCCAAAAAGAGTGAGGAAGACTGTCGTCTGCCAATCTGCAAGGCCTTTCAAATAGTAACGTGAAAAATATTTGGATTTTTCCTTGGTCGTAGCACCCGTTTGCTTACCTCAGAATCGCCACCTAGTATTCTTCTGTCTGCTATCACTAAACTTCCTAATCCTTTTTCCCCCCCCCCTCCTTTTCAGAGAGCAAGGGACAAAAATATCTTCCTGCGACTTACTCTTGCCCTCTAAGCCTGGGCAGAGCTACCCTTCCTGACTCCGCTGTGACAGCTGGGTGAGAATGGATGCAACATAAAGCGCAAGTCCTGAAGCCTTAGTCATCAATCTGTTGGACTTACTGTAAGTAGGAGCAAGGCTTGTTTTTCACCTGTTTGCCATGCAAATAAAAAGTCAACAGTGCATTATTATTTACTTTATTTTTGCTGGCGCTAATAAGCAAATACCAGAATCAGCCTTGCTAAATGGTCGTGAAGCATTGGCACGCTCGAGGTGCCACGCTGCTGTCGAAATCTGCTCCAAAGCCATTTGCAGCTCAGTTCTGGGTGGGATGACACCTTGGTACAGGTTCTAAAACATAACCTTAAACTTCAGGCCGAATTATGCTGCGTCCTAATGCAACTGCTCTTTAGTCGTGGCTTTCAGCAGGGGTCATGGCAGCGTGCCTGTGTGCAGGGTGCTGCTCTGCAAGCTGGGGAAAGGTGGTTTCTCAGTGCCTGACTGAGGCATTTCCTAGGGTTTTTTTCATGTAGAGTGACATTGAGAGAGGACTCAATAAATGAAATTATTTATTAAAGGGATTGCTTGTGAAGGTGTGTAACTGCCTATTTTAGAACAGCGGCAGCAAAAATTTTTTGTTTCTTGTGTCTTTGCTAATACCTGGTTTTCCTTGATGTTAATGTTTAACTTTAAAATAAACTGTTATATGCTTGAAACATTGGCTGTAGCTCCTCTATTTTACTCTATTTGAAAAACTTCCGTGTTGCTGTGGCATATTGTTTCCTTTCCACGCTTTTCCCGCTGGTTTTGATGTGGTGGCTACAACACGCAACCAAGAAAACAACTGTTTGCAACACGGAAGAGTGAAAAAGATGTGGCTTGTGGGGCTGCTAGCTGTGGCGTTATGAGATGAGTTAGCTGAATTTGTATTTCCTGGTGCTTTGTTCACGTTCTCGTTTCTGTGTCATAAACCTCAGCGACACATGAGTAAGTGCTGAGAGAGGCAGGAGGACCTGAACTTGGTACTGACACCATGTGGGTTGTTGCCAGGGTATTCCTGAACTCTCATTCTGTCAGCGAGAGTGAGCACTGACTTAATCTGCTTGGTCTGTGTGGCGCTTGTGTTAATGAATAGTTGCCACTGTATAATCCTCAAGGTTGTATTGAGGGACTATTGAGCTCTGATTTCATGCTGCACCTTATTTTGTACCCTCTCTTGAAATACTTCCGTTCTGTCCCGTGTCCCTCCCCTCCCCGATTTGGTGGTTTGCCAAAGGAAAAACCAACAAGAAAAGTGGACAGAGCTTGTGGTTGTGATTGTTTTCTGTTGTTTTTGGTTTGGTTTTTTTTTTTTTTTTTTATATATAGGTTCATGCTTTACTTCCGAACACTTGAATAGTTTCTGTACTGCTGACACAGGAAAGATGACCTCTACAGTAGTAAGTAAACAAAATATTCAAAATATTCCTCTCTGATTTTTTTTTCAATAAGTTTTTATTTCTTTACAAGTAACAGCCTATTGAGGGGTGTCCTGGTTAACAAGTCTTTTAAAATGTGGAGTATTTGTTGTGTTTTCTGCAAAAAGGGAAAGATACACTGTGAGGCAGGCATAAGAGCCTTGAATTAACTAGCATTTCAAGTACTCAGATACTCCTGGGAGAGATTTATGGTTTTAAAGCTTATTTTGGAGTGATAGATTGGAATGGCTTCTAATTAGTTCTTAAAGCTCTGCCAGGACAAATATTCCCCCACCTGTCGTAGGCCAGTGCGTGTCAGAAATAGCTTAGGTATAGCTGGTGCACCTACTTGGGTATACCTTCGCTGTCAGATGTTCCAGTGCAATGGTTTGTGCAGCCAGCTGGAGGGCTGGGCCCAGGAATCCTTCTTAGGCTGAGTTACTTTGCATCAGGAAACTGATCTCTTTATACGCCTTCCAGCCTCACTCTCTGTTATCTTTATTATTCAAAGTGCGAGGTATTAGGCATGTACTGTAAATCTGTGTAAATTGGAGTCACTAGGATGTGTATGCATGCATGGTGTCTTTCTGCATTGGCAGAATTATTTAATAGAGTTCTGAATGTAAATGCCACCTGAAACTTATTTTGTCCTAATTGCAGTCTTACCTCTTGTTTTTCACTTTCTCCTGTTTCCCTCCCCCCAACATTGTCATTTAGGGTTCACCGCCATACTATGAAAATCATGGCTTTCAGCCAGAAAGCGTCTGTTCTGCCAGGCAACCGGGAGGTGCTAACCCGTATCCACCAAACTTCTCATCAAACGCTCCGTCAGTGCCAAGCTATGTCCCAAAGGTTGCTGCCCATCAGTCGAGTAGGCCAGTAGCACAGTCATCCAGGAGAACATGTTCATCAAGTAAGTTTTGTCGGGATTTCTTCCAATTTTAGACTTAAGGTCTTCCAAAGTAAGATAACAAATAAAAGGGATCTTCCCTTCACCTTGAAGGTGCCAAGTCCCCGTGGATGAAGAAGTAATAGCTGGCTGGGATGTTGGCATAACTGGACAGGAACATGGGTGATTGGGAGGAAGGGTGGTGGAATGGAGAAAAGTCTGTCTGGCAAAAAATGTCTGGTTTTAATGTCAAGGAAACAGATAGTGCTGGTGACTGGAAATTACCTTATTCATGAACGTAATTTCTCTTTTTCTCGTTGCTTTCATTTCAGCTGTAAAGAAAATCATAATCATTATAGTATCGATTTTAGTAGTCATTTGTTGTGCAATTGCTGCTTTCCTCATCTGGTATTTTGGTAAGATTTTTTTTAATTATTTTTGGTTCTAAACGAGAAGACTTATTAAACTTTTAAAGTTAGAAATATACATTCTTATCTTCCATTTTATGCTGAATTAAGGATATGAAAGTCTTTGTTACCTATCTCCTGAGAGATGAATGAATATTGCTTCCTAATGACTCAGGTTTTGTTTTTTGTTTTTGTTTTTTTTTTTTTAATGAACAATGCTGCTGTCACTTTACTTTCCCTTCATCAAGAGAATATGTTTTTGACATTAAGTGATGTCATCAGCTGTCTGATGGAGTGGCTCTTCTGGAGCAGCTTATTCAGGTGACTTCTCTGGAAAGCTCCAATCTGGCAAAAGCTGGTGCAATGTAACTGTACAGCACCGTAGCTGTTGATAAAGAGTAGTTTGACCTCTTGCGAGGGTGTTTGCACTGGGAGTAGCTGGCATGTGATTGTGCATGGCCAACACATTCTGTGGTGCGTTTCATTAGGGAAGTTACTACTGTGCATCTTCTCTGAAATGGAACTCTGCTCTAGATTTGAACTTCGCTTAATTTCAAGTGAAGGAGGGAAACTGAAGTAAATTTGTATACCTTATCTGCAAGAGTGTAAGTGGTCAAGATGCATTTTGTTTTGGTAAAACGGGATCTCTCTTGGAACAGAAGTAATTCACATCTGTTTGTTTCCATGAGGCTTTTGCTTTGAAAGTGTGTTAATGTTGTGTGAGCCCAGCCTGTCTCACCACTGTAAGCTGTAACATAGATCATACATTTGCCTTGGAAGTCATCCCCAACCATGGTGACTGAGCTCTGAAGCTGGGCTAGAGCAATTCTGTTTGGCTTAGGTAAAGTTTGTTTTGTGCTATCTTAATTTCCCTTTCAATGAAAGCCACTTCTCAAAGGAAACTAAAAGAGTTTGCTATGTTTTGAGGAGCCTCTCCTTTCTGTTCTGTGCAGGAAAAGAAAGGAAGAGAGAAGGGAGTTCATTTAGAACTATGAGGATGGCACTTCATGTCCTTAGTTGTTTTTTTTTGCCACTCACTTTGATTTACACAGGGTGAATGTAATCTTGTTTTTAATGGCAGCAAAAGCAAAAGGATGTAATTGGAGTAATCACTTTCTTCCTTCTTTTCTGTTCATAAGTGTTATGCTTTGTCAGTGTAAAGCTGACTCCTTTTAGACAACTTAATGGTACTTGTTCATTCAGGGGAGGCAGTGGACAAAATCCAATCAGCTGCATCAGTGACTTAATCTGACAAGCGATGTAAAGGACAGAGCAATACATCTTCTGTTGTGTCAGGCTAGGTCTCCTCCCATCACTGAGTTTAAGAACTCTTTCTGATGTTTTGCTCTATCAAAGTGGCATACTCCTTAAGATGAGAGTTGGCAGTAGTCGCCTGAGGCTAAGCTGATGTTCAGCCTAACCACTCTGTTGCTCTCTCCCAGCAGTAGACAATCGTTGTCTCAGCTCCTTAATAGAGTGTGGATCTTCAGGGGTGTGCATCCCATCCTCGCAGTGGTGTGATGGAGTGAGCGACTGCCCCAACGGGGAGGACGAAACCCGGTGTGGTGAGTGCCGGCACGCAAGCGGGGAGACCTCCAGCCAACTGCAAGAGTTTTTGAGCAAACTGCTTTGTCCAAAGCTTGCCTAAGTTACAATAGGACCATTTTAATCTAAATTGTATCTCTAAAATGGTTTAGGATGTTTAAGCACTTTGAAGCCTGTATCTGGATATCCAGTTTGTTTCCAGTCCGATTGAAAAGCTGAAAGAAAATGATTGACTCAGGGGTTTGAGCTGGCTTAGATTTGAATCTGTTTTTAAAACATTACCTTTGAATTTGAAAGGGGTTTGTGCAAAACTGAATGCAGCATTGTCTCTGGAATGAACAGTCATCATTGACTTCTTAGTAGAACTTTAGTTTAGGTGATAACATAAATCTGGTGGTCTTCAGTCAGGCTTGTCTTTTTCCACATATTTTGCATTCCTGTTCTCCCAATAATGCTTCAAATTTGTGTAAGAAAGCCTGGTGCGATCAGCATTTCCAACTGAAAACATGCCAGGGGAAGCTTTAGTGCAGAGCTGAAGGTGGAAGGTGGAAACATCGTTGATTTGTCCTTTCCAAAGGTGTGGCATCTTGTTTCTAACACCTGTGTTGTGCCAGTGCCACTCTGCAAAACTCTGGCTGTGCCCTTATTCTCTCTCTGGGAACTTGTATTCTGCACATGCCTCATGCAGGGTTAGCATTTATTGACGCAGACTCTAAAGCTGTTCCTCTCCATTTGGTTGAATAATAGATTTTGGAGAAGCTTGTCCAATCTGTTCGCTTGCTTGAACTATTTTATATTAAATTCTTGTGCATATAAATACATAATGGGTCATGGAATGTCAGAGCTAATTGCTCCTTGTTATGTTCTTGCTGTACAGGTGCTTCTCTAAAGAAATTTTGTGTGTCCAGATATAATATATATTACAATAGATTATATTTCATTTATACAGAATATATGATACATTAAGACACGTGGTTGCATTGATGAAAGATAAGAGAAGATTGACTATTGCAATCTTTCTCAGTGGTAGAATGTGAAAGAGAATTTTGAGCATAAAAGCTGAAATGAAAAGATGAACAGTATCTTGTACACTTGCATTTTTGAACTGATAGTTCTTTTAAATTGGCTTACACAAAAGAATTAAGTCGTGATATTTCTGTCTACTTGATATTTACTCGGAATTTGAGTAGAAGGCAGCATTAAATTAACACATACAAGCAAATATTATGGGTAACAATAGTTTTAAGCAGAGAAAGAGCAGTAATATAGCATGTGATGTTCTTGATTTCTTTTTGTTTTTTTCCTTATTCATTTTCTGGCAGTTAGACTTTCTGGATCAAACTTTGTCCTGGAAGTTTATTCACCTGTCAGCAGCTCCTGGTATCCTGTTTGTCAAGATGACTGGAATGACGATTATGGGAAGACTGCATGTGAAGACATGGGCTACAGTGTGTAAGTCTAACCTTTGTCAGTCTTTGCACATACATGGAAAGGTTAAAATTTCCCTCTTGCCGTTTTTAAGAATGCGTATCAAACAAAAAGTAGGTGACAATCTAGTTCTTGTGAACCCAGGTGGGTTGGATTTTAGCGATGGTGGCTGTTACAGAATCAAAACGAAATGCTGCTCCAACAAGTAACGGGGTCTGGCACGTGTGCAGTAGTTACTCAGTGGAGTCACTTGTATCCAATACATTGACTCACAACCATCTTCCAGAGCTCGCTTCAGATCACTGTAATTGCTCAGTAGCATCCAGTCTGACTTAACCTGTCACCAACAGTACTGCATGGAAAGCTTCGATCTTCTGAAGACACAGATAACACCAGCTCGTGGGGAAAATCTCCATCAACATTTGTGGCCCTGAGTGCTGCCCACGTTCTCCCTGTGTAACGACGTAGCCTGAATTCCTCTGCGGTTGAAATACTTGATGTTGCCTCTCTGTGATACAGTTGGCAAATATTGTCTTCTGTTGTGCATGGAGTAATGGAGTGAGGTTATTGCCCAGGCAGGCAGAACTTGTGCGTGCCCACGCTGCATCGTGGCGCTCTGAATTCAGGTCTCTGAACCAGCAGTGACCCCCGTAGTTCCAACCCCAGTGAGACAGCCCAGCAGCAACTACACAGAGCTGGTCCTCAGCTAGAAAACCTGGCAGAAGAACAACGCTTGCTGCTCCTGTCGTTGTCCCACAGAAGTGTGGCTGTCACGACTAATCAGACCTGAACTTTGCTGTACTGTGTAAATGTACCAGCAAAGGCATCTCTTCAGCTTGCCATGTTTCATGAGGCTGAAAATTCCTACTGTGCATGTGTATTAGATAAAAATCTTATTTTTGTCTGGTGAGTGTTTGATGGGAATCGGAACTTGACCAGTATTTGAAGAATCTGAGTCTCTGGCATTGTACTACACCACTGGGGTTCTGAATTTAATTAAAAAAATAAGAAAATCATATTTTTGTTCATGTCAGAAGCTCTCGCTTCGCACAGTTTATTGTTGCTTATTTGAAAACTGAAACTACTGGGTTTCATAATGGACTTTCTGTTTCGCAGAGATACTTATTACTATAGTCAAGGAGTAGCAACTGAAGTCAGCTTTCAAAGCTACATGAAGCTGAACACAAGTGCTGGGAATATAGACTTGTACAAGAAGCTGTATAGCAGGTATCTTTGTTCAATATAAACTTCTTTCCTTTTTTCAGGGGTCTTTTAGCTATTTTAAGAGGTGTAGCTTCTGCCCATAGTGTAATGCAAGCACATCTTTCGATGAGGATTGTTAGAGGGAAGAGACTTTGTTTTTAATCTGATTGCAGCAACTGCTCTCCTTTCTATTTAAAAACATAGCTGATATTTTTCCATCTTTCCTCTCTTCTTTTAAAAGAGAAGATGTCCCATCCTGTTCCCTCCATGCTGTCTAGAAGGTTGCCATGTCAAAGATACTTTATAAGGCTCTTTGACCATCAACAGGAGCTTCTGTGTGGTGACAATAGCTACCAGCTGTAGCACAGTCACAGCAGCTGGTACAGTTTTTTTTTCAGTCACACAAACACACAGCATGCAAAATGGATCTTTCACTGTGGAAAGTATCATTTTTATTCTCATTAAACAGTGTCTAGTTTCTAAACCTGCAGACTGCTGCGCCTGCAAATTTCCCGTGGCTCCCTTGTTTAGGTTCTTCTACAACTGCTTCATAAATCAGCTCAACCTTTTCTCATGCTGTTCTTCATACTGCTCCTCTATTGAGGAGGCTTATAAACCTTTTGTACTGGCGACAGCTGTCTTTCACGTGGCGGTTTTGGTGAATGCAAGAAATGGTGGAGGCCAGGTGGTTGCTAGTAGGGTAGCTGGAGAGCATGAAGAAAGCAGGGAACCCCCAGCAGGAAGATGAGGGTGAAGGCAGGGCACGTAGCTGGGAAAGGTAGGAAGCAGCTGGAGGGAGAACTTTGCCCACCATTTGCTTTACTGTGTGCCGAAAATCCTGTTTGTGTTTTTTATTTCTATTGCAGTGATTCCTGTGCATCAGGAAATGTGGTTTCTCTGCGCTGCATAGGTAAGTGACTGTGTTTCTTGAACTTCTGCTTGTTCATGATTTGAAATGCTCTGGCTGGGAAATCCTTCTGAATCTGCATAAATGATTGCTATCTTTGATGGGCAGATGATGTAACTGTGGTTCCCAAGTTTCAGACGGTACAGTTTAAGGAGCAGGGTGGGAGAGGAGATAAGAGGGATGTTGGATCCTCAGTTGCTTTTGTCTTTGCTGCCACTGGTTCATTTAAATGACTTGCCTGCGGTGAAGCTCTGTAGCCATTGTCCAGCAGCTGTGGTGGGACGTCTATGGCGCATCCGTTTACCAACACGCAGCCATCGGGTGGGCAGCACGTTCCTAACGGGGATGGTTGTCATGAGACGGGGATGGCTGTCATGAGGCGACTCCTGGCTGTTGTCGCTTTTGTTGCACAACACAAAGGCATGCGTCTGTGTTGCTTCCCAGAGATGCTTGAATACCACACTCAAAGGTGTAATGAACCACTGGTTCATGGTTTGTGGTGAACCGAGGGCAGCAACTACCAGATACTCCTCTTGACGTTCGCAGTGTGAAGGGGGTCTAGGCTACGGGAGACTCGGAATCTCGGTGTCCAGGACAGGGGCCCAAGCTATGGCGTATCAAACCGCAGCAGTGCAGAGGTCGGACAAGCAAAAGCGTGGGGGCAAAGTTTTTAGCAGGACCTGTTGCGATAGGACAAGGGGTAATGGTTTAAACTAAAAGAGGGTAGATGTAGACTACATATAAAGAAGACATTTTTTATGAGGGTGGTGAAGCATTAGAACGGGTTGCCCAGAGAGGTGGTAGATGCCCCATCCCTGGAAGCACTCAAGGTCAGGTTGGATGGGGCTCTGAGCAACCCAGTCTGGTTGAACATGTCCCTGCTCACTGCAGGGGGGTGTCGGACTAGATGGCTTCTAAAGGTCCCTTCCAACCCAGACTATTCTGTGATTCTGTGGACCGCTCTCCCCTCTGCTAGCTAAGCCTGAGCTGCAGAAGCCATCTTCCAGACCAACTCGCTCTTTAACTAACGCTTTTGTGTGTGTGTAACTGACTCCGCAGAGTGTGGCCTGTCCACTAAAAGCGTGAGCATTATGAGCAGAATCGTGGGTGGCAGTGCGGCGACCCTGGGGCAGTGGCCGTGGCAGGTCAGCCTCCACGTGCAGGACACCCACGTCTGCGGGGGCTCCATCATCACCCAGCAGTGGATCGTGACGGCGGCACACTGCGTGGAGGGGTGAGTCTCGCCGGGGTGACCGGCTTGCTCCTTCGTCTCGCAAATGGCGTTGTTTGGTGCTTCAGGCTGAAATGCACAAAGTTACTTGAGTCTTCCTGACTTTCTGCTTTAAGACTGAATCAAATACTGTTCCCCCCACTCACTTGAATGCAGCTGCTGGGTCCGGTATTTTGGCTATGTAGCAGTATGGTTTTCAAGTATTGAGGGAAAATTTGTTCTAGAGGAGGCCGGCTGCAGATCGCCTGTCTGCTTTCTACGTGAAGAAAATCTTATTTTACTTGTTAAAGGTGGAAATGAAGTTGGATGGTGCCGTTGGGCACAGATACCCTTACGCCAGACATACAATGTTATCATGAAGATATTGAATTACACTTTGAGGAAAAACAAAGAAAAGGAAAAAAAATATCCCCAAACCCTCAAATATCGCACAACTGTAGAAATGATAAATTTAAAAATGCCTGTACCATTTATTTCCTCATATCTTCATGCCACAGGGCAGTAAAGCCCAAGTCATTATTAAACGTAGATTTATACCTATCCAAGGAACACTTTACGTAGGCATCAACAAGAAAAACAGCTGGTGCTTTGTCTGGTTTTAACCTATGCAAATAGAAGCTTAAAGGAGGGCTGAGGGTGTTGTGGTACCTTGTGGTACCAGTGGTAGAATATGTTTGAAAGGTGGCCACTTCTGTTGGAGGGAAAAATCCACTAAGCAAAAACATTATGGTTGGTTGGCTGGATCACAGTTTCAGGCTAAGCCAAGGAAAAATAACTTTGTCCTTAACCTTGAGAAAGGAATGCAAGTGTTTATTTTTATGTGACGATCTTATCCCTCCTTTGTTTTCTGATTTGAGCTCCATAGAATGCAAAAGCTTTAGCAATGGCAACCAAGCTGTAGCTGGCACAAAACTGGTTTTCAGAATTATTTTTGTTGTTTTGTTCTTTTTTTGTTGTTGTTGTTGAGAGGGAACAATTTGCAAGCACTACTGCCTTGGAATTTCTCATGGAGGGAGTTTTAACACTTGTGAGAAGTTTTTACTGAGCATTTGTAAACTGTGCTTTATACAACAGATTACTTAAATTACATCTAGTGAGCATGCTTAACATTTAAAAAAAAAATCCACCAAAACCAAACAAAACCCCTGACATTTTCAAGATGGTGAAATGCCTTCACTAGAACATTTTTTTACTAATTCTGGCTTCTGCTGCCCTTGCATGCTTTGGATAGTACATGTCAGTGATACTACTGGCATGTGAGACCTCAGAAATAACTGCTTGATCCCTCAGCCGTGGAAATCAATAGACTTCAGTGTTCCAGTCTCCGACTGTAATTTGCTGTGCTGAGTGACTAAGGGGATAGACAGTGATACTTAACCTATTTCAAAGATTTTTGGGATACATTTATGAAATTAGAGTCAAGCTTTCCCAAAGTTAAATGTCTTGCACTTAAGAAGGCATGAGTTACTGCGTGCTTTTGTCTTCAGAAATGGTAGTCAAATGCCTGTGCGCTATTGGTTATGGTAAAAACAATTTCTTGAAGGTCATAATCCGTGACTCATTACCAGAGAAGCAAACCTTCTAACCTTTGTTTTTACAGTAAACAATTTTCTGACCCGAGCAACTGGAGGGTTTTTGCTGGGATTCTGAACCAGAATGAGATGATCTTCCGAAATGGATACAAAGTGCAACAGATAATTTCCCATTCGGATTATGACACGGATTCTAAAGACAATGATGTTGCCCTGATGAAGTTAGAGACACCACTGAGTTTTACTGGTATGTACTCTGCTCCTTTTAAGGCAAAAATCCGATGGTGATGAACGTGTCGTTTACGTGTCTTTTAAAACTTCTGAAGTTCATCAAGAAATCCTTGTAGATACTTAAGGGAAGAACACAAAATGTGGGTAGAGACACCTTAGACACAGGGTAGAGGTAGAGGCAGAGGACACAGCCTTTGATTTTCTAAGTAGGATTTATTTAAATCTAGTACATGATAAGGGAGTTTGGGTTCATCTCAGTAATGTACTGTTACTCCAGAATGCTGTACGGTGCTCAAGTAGTGCCACTCCGGTGTGCGCAGACTTAGGATGTAGTGGTGGAGCAGCTGACTAAACCCTAAATCAAGTTATGTCAAATAATAATTGGGGGGGAAAAACCCAACCAAACGAAAAAAACAATGCACCAAAAACCCAAACCCAAATGTTACAAGAAATTCATTTCTTGAAAGTATATGCAAGTTGTTTGTAAGCAAGCAGTGAAAACTAGCAGACAGAGCATTATTTAAATTTGAAGTGCTCTGTGTGTGCATGTGCTATCTGTACAGGTTCTTTTCTATTTCATCACATCATCATAAAGCTACTAGAAGTAATCTGGGGGGGCTCTTCTGCTGCTGAGAGTAGGGAGGTTGTCTGGTTTTGTGTTTCACTCTTCTTGTATACAGGCATTGAATCCTGCTTGCGTTGTGATGATTTTCAGCAGGGTTTTGCAAAGAGAATGCAGAGGGGTAGTCATCAGAAGTTTTTCTTCTTCTTTGTCCTCTACTGATAGAAGAGCTAGTGTTAATTGTTCTAGTTAGGCTGATGAATTGAGCTAGAACCATGAACTGTACTTGTTCCTCACTTTGAGGTAAGGTTTAGGTAGCCATCTGGGAAAGGGCAGCTGGCAAGCTTTCTGCTGCTGCCTGCATTGCACTGTATTGCTTATCTGCAAGGAAGGTGAAGCACAGAGAAAATGCATGGTGTCTAGGTATTGAAGTGGTGGTCATGGTGAGATATTTCATATGCATTTGTTTTGAATTATGTCTGGACATTCTGGATTACAGATGTTACTGTGTGTGTTGTGTAGATGCTGTACAGCCGGTTTGTCTGCCTAATTCAGGAATGATGTTCCAGTCTGCTCAGCAGTGCTGGATATCTGGGTGGGGAGCAGAGTACCAAGGAGGTAAGAGTGGCTCTAGAATATTTTGGTCTTCTACATAAACCAGTTCTCTTCAGTCTACAAATAACCGTTACGTGGTCTGATTGGGCAATTTGAGCCAGATCTGTTGATATGCTACTTTTTCACCCATTTTACAGCCCCTAATATTTACACAGGGCATTCCATCCCAAAGTAAGTTATGATGTGTTGCACTCGGCAGACTGCAAAGCAGCCTCAACTCATTACCGGGGACCAGAAATACTCACACAGGAAACAATTCTGTGCCCCTGGTAGCAGGGCCACTTCAGTGCCCATATAACCTCTCCTGCACCAAGGGTAGCTGTGTGCCAAGCCAGTCCTCTGGACATGGGAAAGGGCAGGAGCCTGTGCTTTCCACCACTTCAAGCTAAAATAGCATGATGCAAGTAAATTTGTCAGAAGTGAGAAGGAAAGGGAGGGAAGGTTTATTTCAGTGTGAGAAGGTACTGGACAGGGAGGGAGGGTGCTGGGGAAGCTGGACCCCGAGTATGGGAATTGCTGGCTGCTTGTGCTGGACCATGAAACTGTGGAGAGGTCCTCTTCACCTCTTGCAGACTTTGTGTGCTTTTACTAGCACTGTAGATAACACAGTTGGTTTGATGCTGGAGTGGGCAGATAGGTGCCATGTTCTCTTGCCTTACAGTACACTGACAGCAATGCAGGGTAGCTCACTGACCTCTTGGAAGAGAGTTTTAATGTCACACTTGTCTCTGTGCGAAGGACCTTCTCTGGAGATATTCAAACCTGCCTGGACCAGGTCCTGTGCAACCTGCTCTAGGTGACCCTGCTTTGGCAGAGGGGTTGGACTAGAAGATACACAGAGGTCCCTTCTAACCCCGACCATTCTGCGATTCTGTGACCATGCATCTTAATTGTCCATCCCTATGTTTCTAGAAAATTTATTTCATCTTGAACAGTGCTAGCTGCTGGGATTTGTACTAGCAACATAATATGATGCTTGTCCTAATTTTGTATTTGTATATGTGTTTCTGTGGATGTTTCAATTTTAGGTAAAACGTCAGACAACTTGAATTATGCTATGGTGTCCTTAATAGAAACTTCTGTGTGTAATTCCGTCTATATCTATGATGGCTTGGTTTTGCCTACAATGGTCTGTGCTGGATATCTACAAGGAGGAATTGATTCCTGTCAGGTAATTATTCATAATTAGCACCTAATAATGATCTGATTATTTTTTGTGATCTTACTATTAGGCTTTTTTAACCATCTATTAATCACAAACAGATCCCACGCCAAAAAAAAAAACAAACCACCAAGGAAAAAATTGAGTAACGTTTTGGTTGGGCTTCTAGTTCTTCTTGTGGTGCATCCGTTGAAAAGGAAGAGCTTTTCTTTCATCTTCTGAATGGCTGCCAGTGCCAAGTTCTTGCTAAATACCCAAAGAGGGCGAGGCAGTCTTTGTCATGCTTCAAGGATGTTTTGTTATCTGGTACTTGAAAGTGAATGAATGCTCTTCATAATCGCAGTGGTACCCTAGCATTACACCTGTGAACAAGAAAGTCGATAGTGCCTATCTCATTTAGTGCTTTGGGCCAACAATTTTCATCCCTATTGCAAGCGGTCATCATTTAATACTGTAATTGCTATCGCATTTTGTCTCAGTAACTGCCTTAAAGCGGTGATTAGCTTTTTTTGAAACCTAACCCATATTTCTGAAGTGAAATGGCTTGTGTCTTTCCCAGTGGACAGGTCCCTAATGATATGCTTGTGTTTTGCGCAGGGTGACAGTGGAGGTCCTCTAGTAACTTATGAGAACTCGGTGTGGTGGCTGGTGGGAGATACCAGCTGGGGAAGTGGCTGTGCTACTCCCAATAGACCTGGAGTGTATGGGAATATGACTGCGTTTACAGATTGGATTTATAAAAATATGCAGGTAAAGTATTTGGGTGTTTTTAATAATTTAAAATGTCCCGTTTCCTGAAACTTGATTTTATTTATAAAAACAAATAAATGTGACTCCTCTGATGGTGAAGCTGTTCTGTTGAGAAGCATCCAAGTGATTGATAAGATAGTCTGTCAGCAGAACCTGAAACTTTGTTTTGTGTTTTGTTTTGTTTTTTAAACAGGCAAACAGATGACAACGTTGTCTGTCCTCCATACTGACTGATGTTCCTGAGAGCAAGGATACATGAAGCCATAGGTGCCTGGGATATTTATTCACTTTGCAAATGATTTTTTTTTTTTCTCTTTGCATTTTATTTTTAAAAATAACATGAAGGATTGCACACTCGGTTCTGTGCTGGCTACAGTGACTGATCTTAATCAGTGAAGGATTATCACAATGAGCACCTTGCTTCTTGTTGTGGTGCCTGGCAGAAAGTGGTTCTGTCAACTGCTTGCTAAAATGTCTCTCTTTAATTGAGTAACTTTCACTTGATGATCAGGTACAGGGTTATAATGGCAATTTTAATCGCAATTTAACTGAAGATTTTCATAGCAGGATGCTGAGATAGTTGGTTTAGTAGCGTTTTAAATTAAATGTTAAGTAATGTGACCATTGAATCTCTGAGCTGCTGGTTGGCAATTTAAAAAGAAATTAATGTTTTTTAGTATATATGAAGGGAAGTTTTCATGCACTACGGTAGAGACACAGGAAAAAAAATACTGTACATTCAGGTAGTCAAAAATCCTCAGGATCTCAATGCAGCTGTCATCCAAGTCAGATTGTTCACAGCGAGACCAGTCTGACTGTTCTGCCTTAAGCTGCTCTGAACCCAGACAGGGCAAGACCTGCCATCACTCTCGATGTAGGCTGTGGAGCGGGATGCTCCGGAGTTCTAGGAGGAAGTGGTGAGTTCAGTGTCCTGATGGCAAAGTCCCTGGCTGAGCACTTCGAGGCTGACTCTCGAACTCTCCACGCTGGGAAAGGCAAAGGGCGAAGCTTTTCAGTGAGGCTGTGTTGCAAGTGAGAGACTTCTGACTGCAGAAGCGTGGACATAGGCTGTGGATGTTTTATGCAAAGAAACCCAAATCTGTGTTTCTGCCAAACCAGGTGAACTACCTCATTTATTAAATTTGGCTTTTAATTCCTTAGAACTCTCCTTTTATGTATCTGCAGGTATGTGTTTAGAAAAATGTAATTAGTATCAGAGTGCCACCTCAACTAGGTTTTTGAAAAGAATTTATAATCATAGTACAGAGGATCAAAAAGCCATACCAAGTCACTTTTCTTAAGAAGGATAAATCTTTTGAATGAAATGACTCTGCTAGTCTTGTTTTCTCTTTTGGTACTCAAATGCAATTATCTTGCATGTAAACAATGCACCAAATAAATATTTTTTTTTTTTAACAAATAGTTTTACTTAGTAGTGTTTATTGGATTTCTTTGGAAGCAGTTGCTGGATTCAGTGTCTGAAGTGCTCTGAGAATCTGATTTAAAAACAAACAAACGAAAAAAAAAGCAAAAAAACCCAACACAAGAAGGTGATCTAAGAGATTGCTTTAATTCCGGTATTTTAGGTCCTTCAACAAACCCGGGGAAACAGAGCTGGATGTCCAGGAATGTTGGGTGTCTTTAGTGGTTAGGTCTGATGAAATCACTGTTGGCTTGTGAAATAGAATTAAATAAGGAAGTTTAGCCTAAAGGCAGTGAGTCCAGGGAGTCACACTCTATTTTTGTTATTACATTCATGCTGCCTGAAGCGGTGTGTACCTGCCTCTTTTCTCTAGGTGTGAGACAGGGTGTTTTCAATAGCACAAGAGCATCAAGTGTGCCTTGGGGAATACCATGAAGTAGTCAACAAGTTTAAAGTACTTCAAAAATAGAAATTAAGTCAATTTAGTTGTTACAGCATCAGGCTTTCATATGGCTTCTGACCTGAATCATAGAATCATACAATGCTTTGGGTTGGGAGGGCCCTTTAGAGGTCAGCTAGCCCAACAACCCTGCAGTAAGCAGGGGCATGTTCAACCAGACCAGGTTGCTCCATGGAATGTGGAAAGAGGGGCAGGCCACTCGGGAAGAGTACAGGAACGTGGTGAGAGCATGCAGGGATGCGAAGAGGAAGGCCAAGGCCCACCTGGAATTGAAGCTGGCAAGGGATGTCAAAAACAACAAGAAGGGCTTCTTCAACTACATCAGCAGCAAAAGGAAGGCTAGGGACAATGTGGGGCCGCTGCTGAAGGAGG
>Ga0065711_1036389_pt1 | contig 21045 bp, 15 predicted proteins | sample Hoacrofraction12_FD_59098 | JGI IMG/M metagenome (GOLD analysis project Ga0065711, IMG submission 59098) | Hoatzin crop microbial communities from Cojedes, Venezuela - Epithelial fraction 12 v2 (version 2) | ecosystem: Host-associated > Birds > Digestive system > Esophagus > Crop | place...
TAAAATATTAATCCTTTTTTTTTTTTTTTTTTTGAGTTAAAACATAAAAAGCCATTAGGGCACCTATTCATTGAATCTAGATGTGAGCAAAAATGGTATGAACTGAGAGCATCTGACCCTCAGAAATTCCAGTCCTGGGAGGCACAGTGAGCACAGACTGATTGGAGAAACCTAACCTTTAAAATCTTGACAAGCTCATAAAATTAGTGCCACCAACCACACATCTTTTATAATTTTCTCCCAAATCTTTGGTTTTCTACACTTCTGCTACGCTTTTTTCTCTAGGGATAATAGCACATGTTCATCAGGATATCTTTATGTGTCTATTATTCTTTACAGAATGTTTTCTCAGTGCACTGTATATGTAAGAATCCTATAGTGACAGATGAATCCAAGAGTTGGCTGTCAGTCTTATATGTGCTTGATTTACCTCTGGCTTTTTCACAGTCAGTCATAATGTACTTATCACTCTTCTGTGTTGTATAGCAGCTGGCATTCAGTCTTTCCAGCTTCTGTTTTTGGATTATGTGGAGCCATTACCTTAGGACTAGCAGTATATCCTACAGAAATTGTAATGGAGAGGTGCAGACCTTTAGGGGCTTTATAGGGGTTGTTCAGAGATGTGCTAAGCTGGTTTCTACAAAGAAACCTAAAACTAGGCCTGTTTCACTAAGAGATCTAGTATTACTGATGGGCATCTGATGACTGGAAGCCATCAGATGCTCTGAGAGAACACTGCAGTTCACAGAAATTATTCCTACATATTCATCTACTTTGTGCTTTCTAGTGTAAACTGAGTGTATATAATATGAAATATATATGAAAATCTTTAGAGATAAAAACCTGTGAGCCAAATAGTCATCATTTTTGTTATTTACTCTGCCTTTTTTTGCATTGCTTGGATGAAACATGATTCAGAAAGGAGAAAAGGAGTTTTTAGAACCTCCATTTCAATGATATACCACGTAACAATATAACTGGAGATTTATTGCTCTGTCTTGTTTGCCTGTCTTTATGGACCCACTAAGTATCTCATTCGCACTGACAAAAATTTGACCTCTCAGGACTGTATTGTCCATAGCTTTTGTTCCTTGAAGTCCCAGCTTTGGTTATAATGTTATTATTTTGAGGTTTCCCAGTTTAGAGTACCTGATACTATAAGAACCCAGTGTCACAGTTAATGAGAATGACAATGATAGCATGACACTCGGCAGGTATGTGAGCTAATGGAACATGGCATGAAGACAATGTACATAGTCACCAAGACAGTGTTTGTGGTGGTACACTGGATTGTGGGAAACAAGTTAGGTACAGTGTGCACTCACCTGGCTCAGACTTGGATCAATTATATCCAGGTTTGTTCAGGTAGGCTTTAGCAAAAGAATTCTCTCTACAAGGCAGCAGGCAGTGAGAAGCAGGCAAGCGAGTAGCAGGCAAGCAGCATTGACAGTCAGTAGTCTGCGATCCTAGGAAAAACACAAGGAACAAACCAAAATCACGGGATAGAGTTACCATGACATTCATTATTTCAATTTCACTCTGTATTTTTTAAATAAGTGTTCTCCAACGCCTTTTTCTATTTAAAAAAAAAAAAAAAAAAAGGCAATATCATCTTTCTAGTCAGACTCATTTTCTGGAAGTTATGGAAAACTTTTAACCACTTGTCTCCATCCAGAAAGGATTTGATCCTTAAGTAAAAGCATAAAGCATGCTGTTCACAATTTTCTTCAGGCTTTTGCTGTAGGCAGTTTTATAGCCCAGAGTTTAGAACATATAATAGAGCCTGTACATTACATTACACAGAAATTCAGTAAGAGTAAAGCCACAGTACTGTTTGTAATATAAATATATTTTTTGAAACTAGCTGGTTAGATCAATTTCAACATTACAGTTATTTTTTTTTCCTCTTTATTGGTATAACTTAACAAATAGTACCCTCCAGTCATCTTGTCGTATTCCCTGTGCCTATAAGAACCATCTGCCCGTCCTGAATAAGCTTAGGACAATTTTTTACCAAGTTTCTTGTCCAAGTAATTCTGCCATGAGTAGATTGTTCATTAGGATTAGTTGCTCTGGGGGAAATGGGACAGCAGAGTAGAAATTGAGGCTTTTTGTGGGAAGCCAGCTGTATAGGAAATACTATAAAAGAAAAGAAGTAAAAGTGTCACAAACAATAATAGTTTCTTTGCAACGGGTGTCTTGTTTCCAAATTCAGCAAAAGTGTAACTACTAGATTTTCCTTCTGATCTGAAATATTTGTACTACTTTTCTAAACCAGATAGTTCTTTATAGACCTATTAAAATCTGTATTAATAGGAGAAGAAAGCAATAATTTATGTTGTAGTTTCCCAAAGAAAGCATTGGAAACATAAGATAGGCTAATTCTTTGTTCCAGGCACTGCAGTTACATCTCTGACTTACCCAGCTATGTATTTACTTCACTTTCACTTCACAGTAGTTGCTTTAGAATTGATGTGGGCTCTTTGTGTTTTCAAGGCTAGAACATGTTTGTGTTGCAACCTTCTGCTGGAAAAAGACTTCAGCTACTACCAGGAAGACACTTTTGCTGAGTACACTGGACAAAGTCACCTAACCTCTTATCTCTGCTATCAACAGTTCCACATAAAAAGCAGCTGTTCACTTATTTAAAAATCCAATTTCATTGTAAATGGAAAGAATGCAAATTGTCAATTAAAATGAAAAATTTTGGAAGGAACTGAGGTAAACAGATTGTCTATTAGGAGTCAACATTAAGGTCATTCAATAATCATTAAAGGGTATGAAAATTAATATATAGGACATACATGCTACGGGAATGGTAGAAAAAGAAATTAGAATGGGAAAAGCATAGCAATCAAACTCATTAAATCTGTAATTTGTGTACTTACATGCATTATTTTATGCATTCAGCTATCTCAAGAAATTAACAGAGGTTGAGTTAGAAATTTGCCGTTTCAGCTGACAGATCCAGCAGCTCATAAAATTCAGCCGTGAAAAGGGAAGAAAATGAGAGCTACAGTTAAAAATAGAAAGCCTTTGAAATGAATGTCTTATCTCCATCCTCAGCAAAAATAGTTGAGGTTTTTCTCCTGATCACAGGTTGATAAAAGTGTAGTGGATACAATCCTGCATTGGTATTACAGCAGATTAATTGACTTTGACAAAAGTACATGGATTAAACCAACTAATCATCTGGCCCACTTGAGGTACTGAAATTAAAATCTCGAAACCCACACCAATTTAAATTCCCTAAAACATCTAGATTAGTATGGGGTCAGTGTGCTGAACAGTATGGCAAAAGCTCAGCTTTTCAGAAGTGTTATGAGTTGAAAATAGATAGTTAAATAGTTAAACTTATTCACTGGTTTTTAACCCAATAGATATGATTTTTATCATTACTAGTAAAAGCCTCAAGTAGACATTAGGACTGAGGAGAATGAAACCTTTGCCATAGGCATCATAATCTTCCCAGAAAACATCTTAAAGTGAGAACTGCACATGGTAAACCTCCCCTTCCCAAACCCTTGAGGAAAACCAGAGCTGTCAACCCTGGGATACAGAGGAACATTGGAAGGCTAAACATACTGCTAAAGCAAAGCAGTAGGTACTAGGAACATCTTTTTCTTTATAATAATTTTCACTGCATTATTAATGAGAATTTTCTGTATTACATAGAAAATTTGGGCTGTTAGGCAGTTAAAAGCTTAATGTAACTAAATCCAGAACTTAGTGTTGTATATGCAGTTTTTCTTCATGTGTACAAAATTTTTTTTGATTGTAAGGTTTCATCAGCAGCCTGAGCTCCAAGACGGCAGCAGAATTCCTAGGACTTGGGGCAGACTCTTAGTGAGTGAGGCTTCTGAAAAGGAGGACAGACCACTGCCCAGCCAGTGCACGTTTTTGCTTTCCTGTCAGGTAATTCAACCAAGCTGAGCAACAGGAACTGCTGTGATTAGGCTCACCATGCAAGAGTAACACCATGCAGGAAGGGACAATAGATACTCTGATTTGGGGGTAACAGAGTCTAGGTTAGACTCTTATTCTCTATGAGTACATTATTGCAAAGAGAAATCCATTACTATGGAGTCTTCTTGATGTTAAACATCTTTCTAGAACCTTTGAGTGGATAAGTTGAGTGCATGGTACTCGTGTTTTGCACTTTGTATAGCCATTAAACAATTGAGCTGCCATTATGAGGCTAACGAGCTTGGCACTTTGGAAGGTTGTATCTTTTATTGTTACAATGTTTTAAGTCAGTGACACAATGGTTAATGCTGCAGTACTAGCCCCTTGCTTTTAGGTAAAGCACCTTCTAATTATGCTTTTAGCCATCTTCCCAGACTTATGACAGTGCTTCATAGTCTTAAGTGCAACAGCCTTTCAGCATGATCAATGATGACTAATGATTGTATGGCAAAATAAATATGAACTAGTTTCTCACCATTTATATTAAAACTGTATTTTTACAGCAGTGGCTCAGAAAACTACATCTTGCAGTAGTGCTTCTTTAATGCTCTAGGCTACTACTGCAGAACAGTGTTTGTTTTTTTTTTTAAGCCTGATGGAAAGATTAGGTGTCAAATTTAGTAAACCCTTTGGCTCTTTTTCTATTATTCTATGCCATGGGTCACCTCTGCTTTAAAGTAGAATATTTTTTCATATGATGGTGGCAATAATCCGAGTATATAAACCACCATATAACATTTGATATAACTTGCATTGATTGGTAGGTTTAAAGCTAACTTGTATTAATGAATTTCTGCGTATGTAATATAAGTGCTTCAGACAGACTAGGGCAAAAAAACTTTAGTAAAGTATAGGGATAGCTGTATTGGGATGAACAGAAATTTCATTTTGTCTGCACTGAATAATTCTAAAAATTGTGTGTGTCTCCAGGTTTAAGGAAAACAATTTAAATATTCTTGCTAATAATTAGAAGTACTCAGTAAACTGACCAGCCAATGCTTGTACATCTTCTGAGAGAATTCTTTACCTCGCACAAGCCCTTCGGGTGTAATTACATTCAAGTTGAGCTGCATAGGAATCCTTTGTCAGTATGGTGGTGGTGGCTTATGTAAAATGATTATTTATCCAAGACTGAAATATCTCTGTGGGAATGTACTGGCTCTGATTAAACTTGCACAATGAAAGATCTTGGAGGAAGTCCCTCTATGACTTCATGATCAGAGAATAATTAATAGCTTAGTATCCAGGTAGTCATCAGGGCTATATGAAATTAAATTTAAGCATGTAGTCTGAATTGGGTAAAACAGACATGGGTCTCATTTGTAATCTGTGTGACCAGATTACTAGCCTGTTAACTGTTTACTTTTCCCTTTACCCCTCTAGAGGTCTTGGTTTCATCTAAACACTGAACAAAATCAGGGCATCTCCATTTTTCAGGGTACAGTGCTTAGCTTAGAGTGTTATACAGGATAATTGTTCAAAGGGAGTGAATGACCTTGACATGAGACACGAAACTGAAATTGATTCAGATGATTTAAATGGAATATGAAAATATCATGTGGCATTTTCTGAAAAAATCTTAAAGAAAACATGACAAAACATAGAAAAACTCTCCAGAAGAAGCAATGCTTAAGTCTTGCAGAGTGTACGTGCTGCTCTGAACCCTTAGAGACTGTCACAACTCACTTTGTTTTCATGAAAATAGCATGGCATATTTGTAAACAGGCATGAATAAGTAGGAATAAAACACTGCAATAAGCAAGGCCTAGTGAAAGAACAAACTTACTAGGTATAAGACGTAAGTGAAAAGTTGAAAGACAAGAATATTCTCCAGGTAGTACATTAAAACAGTCCTTTGGGATTGGCTAGCTGGTTAGAAGCAAAGCTGGTTGGGAAACAGAGTCAGAGGATGGGGCATAGTCAAAATTATTTCAGCTTCTCATAACAGTGTCTTAAGCTTCCCTACAAGTGTTTGAAACATGAGGTGGGATGAGAGGAAAGCTGACAATTTCTGTTAATTAACTATCTGTAGAAATTAAAAATATCAACCTTCCACAGTTTAAAATTTCTAGGATAACAATGACTTGCTCAAACAGGGAGTCAACAGCTCAATCTCCAAGCAGAGACCAGGGATGAGTGGTGTTTCTCAAGGATCCGTATTGGGACCAGAGCTGTTTAACATCTTCATCAGTGACGTGGACAGTGGGATCAAGTGCACCTTCAGCAAGTTTGCTAACAACACCAAGCTGTGTGGTGTGGTCGACATGCTGGAGGGAAGGGATGCCATCCAGAGTGATCTTGACAGGCTTGAGACGTGGGCCTGTGAGAACATCATGAAGTTCAACAAGGCCAAGTGCAAGGTCCTGGACATCAGTTGTGACACTCCTGAGCACAAATACAGGCTGGGTGGAGAATGGATTGAGAGCAGCCTGGAGGAGAAGGACTTGGGGTTGTTGGCTGACAAGATGTTCAACACGACATGGCAGTGTGCGCTTGCAGCCCAGAAGGCCAAACGTATCCTGGGCTGCATTGCCAGCAGCGTAGACACAGGGTGAGGGAGGGCATTCTGCTGCTCTGCTCTGGTGAGATTCCCTGGGAGTCCTGTGTCCAGCTCTGGAGTGCTCAGCACAGGACAGACCTGGAGCTGTTGGAGCAGGGCCAGAGGCCACAACAGTGATCCGAGGGCTGGAACCCCTCTGCTATGAGGAAAGGCTGAGACAGCTGGGGCTATTCAACCTGGAGGGGAGAAGGCTTAGGGGAGACCTGATTGAAGCCTGCTGTTCCTTGAAGGGACCTACAAGTAAGCTGGAGAAGGGGCTTTTTACAAGAGCATACAGTGACAGGACAAGGGATAATGGCTTCAGACTGAAAGAGGGTTGATTTTAGTCTAAATGTAAGAAAAATTCTTTGAGGGTGATGGGGCTCTGGCCCTAGCTGCCCAGAAAAGCTGTGGCTGCCCCCTCCCTGGAAATGTTCAAGGCCAGGTTGGACGGGGCTTTGAGCAGCGTGGTCTGGTGGAAGGTGTCCCTGTCCATGGCAGGGGGGTTGGAATGAGATGATCTGTAAGGTCCCTCCCAACCCAAACCATTCCAGGATTCTGTGACTATGATATTTGCACCTTGGGGTTCCTGTCTTGATCTTCAGTGTCCCTGTTCACTGTCCTTTGCTTTATTTGATGAATCAGAGGAGTGGAATCAGTTTCTTATGAAATAGAATAAAGTATTTTTGTTTTCTGGCAAAAACTTGAGTAATACATTCCAGTTATAAAAGTCTCTATAGCCTGAGCGCTGAGCAAGGTCAGAAGACACTTAGATAGCAAATGTGCATCTGACCCTGTTACTGATAATGATGCAGTATTTTATGTACACCTTTTTTACTCTCAATTACATTTCATCCACCAAGCTAAACTTAAATTTAAACTATCCTGCCCAATACTGTTGCCTACAATTTCACAGACTTCATTCTAGACAAGATGAAATGTTCCTACACTTTAAAAAAAGAAAAAGAAGAAAAAAAGCTGTGATAATAGAGTGCAGGTGGAGCTCATTTGGACTAATGAGGTTCTGAATGGATGTTTTGCAAACAGAACACTTCTTGTGACCTAACAGCTCAATTCACATGCTGTTCCTAAATGGTTTATTTTGTTCCTTCTGAACTCAAGTGGAAATGAAGACTTCTTCTGGTGGTGTTGATATTTCAGAAAGGGAGGTACAAATTAGCAGGCTGCCATTTTAACAGGAAAATTTATTTATTCTCCCTTTTTGTGCTTGAGCTGCTCTTGCTTCCTACCTAAATCCTCAGTCAGAGGGACTGAAACCACACTGACAAGCAATTGAGTTTGGAAACTGGAATTCTGGAATTTTTAGGCACACAAACAACAAACAATCACTCAATTCTGTCATGGCTACAGTGGCTACAAGGCTGCTGAAAGGGTTATTTAACACAGTATTCGGGAAGTTCAAGTTCAGAGTTGAGCTTGTACAGGGTATTACTTAAATCCATGGTTGATATCCTTCTAGGTAAGAAAATAGGTTGTGAGGAGGTGAACAAAGATGTTGTGACAGCTCCTGTATGTAGAAATGTAGTAATAAACCACAGAGGACACAGAATGGTATACTGGGCACAAACACAGGCCCTCTAGCAGGGCTTCTTTATTCAGCACAACCTGTCAACTAGTTTGTGGGCTTCTAAATATACTGTGGGCTTCTGGCCTCTGGCATCACTTGGTCTAATAAGGTCTGTTATTAGCTATAAAATATCTATATTCTATATTACTGGATATGGAATACACTCCCAAATGTCTCTAGCCACTTGATTTCTGAGTCATCAGCTGGAGTGACTCATTGTATTTCCCTGAATGCAAAAATAAAAGGAAAAAAAGAGAGTATAAAAAATAGAAACAGCATTTGCAAATTTTTGTTGCAGTTTGAAGGAAGTAACAATCCTGCAAAGCATCCCTATGCCATGGTCCTAAATTCATCTGATTCAATAGGATCTGATTATCCCTTGTTTAAGGAAAAGTAGAGATGGACACCAGAACCACATGATGCAAGTTTTACAGCACGAATAAGAATGCTCATCTACAAAACAGAACAGTATCAAGACCTGAGAGTGATTAAGGATAATGCATTAGCCATCTGCACAATGTCTGGTAGCAGCGAGAAGGTAAACAAAGTCCTGGCATGTCTTGACATGTATTATGTATCTAGAAGTGAGATGTATAAATCAGAAGTTAAATACATATAGAGCAATAGCAAAGCCTCATTTGGAATATTCTGAGCTTTTCTTTTTAGGATATTATATGAAGACTATATGAAGATGGAGAAGATCATAAAAACACGACGGAAGGTACTTAGACTAACATTGGAAATAAAGCAAATGTTTCCTTAAGAATGAGAAACCAGACTCTGTCAGTATGTACAAAGGAAACTGAGACCTTGGAGAAAAATCTAGGATCTAAAATAACCTAAAAGGGAAAGACAGATGCCAGTGCAAGGCATTTAAATACAATAACTGCTAACTGAAAAACAAACAGTTTAAATGAAGGTAGAGATTAGTAGCCTGAAGTAATTTGGACAGAATTAGGACATGTACAAATAGCTGTTGCATGCTGCAAAATAAGAAAGATTGTGCCTCAACTCAAAGGAGTACTTGGCTAACCAATCATAGCCGAGTTGTGCCCATGAAAAAACTTTAGGAAAGTAAGCAAGTTTATCTTCCCATCTTGCAGGTAACCTATCCATGCTAACAAGTTCAAAAAGTGATTCATCTTCTCTGGAATGGACTTGATTTAGCTTTGGTGATGCACAGCATGCATGTGGCATAATCTGCAGTTCAACAGTAAAATCCATGCCTAACAAAAATTTTAGTACCTGTTTTGAAAGACATCCTTGCAATAAAACTTAATGAAGGGGATAGTGGTGATGGAGGAAGAACAGTTAAACTTTATAAGATGGTATACAAAAGGAAACTTCTCCTGGAGCCTCTATGCAAAGATTTAGGGCATAGAGATAGTCCCAAAGCAAAGCATCTTAATTATATAGAGATTACTTTTCTCTAGCTGCTGTTGCATGTAATATCTTGACGAAAAAAATCAAGTTGTTTTTTTTTAGGAGAGCTCAAAGCCATTAGAGGTTGAGAGGGAAACCAGTGGAGATCTGTTCTCTCTTTTAAGAGGAATTAATTCCCAAATAGGGTACTTTCTGAGTTTTCTTCTCGGGTCTTACAATTTCTAATCCAAGGTCAGCAAGTTGCGCAACAGGGGTTAAGGAAAAGGGATGGAATAAAAGCTTCCCGTTCTCAGTAATACAGAGCACTTTGAGAAAAAACAATGGTAGACTGCTGTTTTCCTCTGGCAGTCTTTATCTGGGTAGAGCTGGCTCACAGTTTTGCAGCTATGTTGCAAAACTTTGCAGATATAGTAGAGAGGGTTCTGGACAGGATGAGAGAAGCAGAAGGGCAGCACTTTCCCTTTTATTTATATAACAACTGCCTCTTTGACTCATAGAATCATTGAATAGTTTGGGTTGGAAAGGGACCTTTAGAGGTCATCTAGTCCAATCCCCCCTGCAATGAGGAAAGAAATCTTTAACTGGATCAGGTGGCTCAGAGCCCCATCCAACCTGGCCTTGAATGTTTCCAGGGATGGGGCACCTCCCACCTTTCTGGGCAACCTGTGCCAGAGTCTCACCACCTTCATCATCAAAATTTCTTCCTTGTGTCTAGTCTGAATCTACCCTCTGCTAGTTTAAAACTGTTACCACTTGTCCCATTGGAACAGGCCCCACTAAAAAGCCTGTCCCCTTCTTTCCTATAAGCTCCTTTTTAGTACTGAAAGGCTGCTCTGAGGTCTCCCTGTAGCCTTCTTCCCAGGCTGAATAGCCCAGGTCTCCCAGCCTTTCCTCACAGCAGAGGGGTTCCAGCCCTTGGATCATTGCTGGGGCCTCCTCTGGCCCCACTCCAACAAGTCCAGGTCTGTCCTGTGCTAAGGGCTCCAGAACTGGACACAGGACTCCCGGGGGGTGTGTGTGTGTGGGGTGTCTCAGCAGAGTGGGGCAGAGGGGCAGAACCCCCTTCCTTGCCCTGCTGCCCATGCTCCTGAGAATGCAGCCCAGGATATGTTTGGTCTTCTGGGCTGTGACACACGTTGCTGGATCATGTCCAGCTTTTAAACCACCAGCACCCACAAGTCCTTCTTGGCAGGGCTACTCTACATCCCTTCATCCTCCAGCCTGTATTGATGCTGAGGGATGCCCTGACCCAGGTGCAGGACCTTGCACTTGGTCCAGTTGAGCCTCATGATATTTGCACAGACCTACTTTGGGGGGGGAAGATTAGGGAAAAAAGGTGGAACTCCCAGAGTGATTATCTCTGATCTCTGACAGCTTGCCTTTGCAAAAGCATTGTGGGGAAAGAAGAGTTGAGATTTTAAGATGAAAGCTGTGATTAAATATTTTGGACAATATAATTGTAAAAAAAAGTGTATCTGAGGTTGGACCTTGTCGGACAAAGCCAGGTCTCTTGGGACTTTAATATTGCTACGCAAAATGCAGGAATTAATTTTATTTTCATATATTAAATTTATGTTGATAATGTTACAATTTCTACTAGTAAACAAATGTGATCAGCATCAGTAACAAGAAGTACCATCTGCTGCAGAAATGGAATATATGCTATAAGATCATAAAGCAGTCTTACAATAAGTGAGATCTATTTATGTATCAATAGATGTCAATGTGTACTAACAGAGTGATGGAGAGACAGACTATGAAGACTAAAGTCTCAAGATTTGCACTACTCCCTAGTCAAAATTAGGACCCTTAGTTATTAGACTCTGCATACTAATTTTATCTTCACTTTGAAGATTAAATTATGTTTCTACCTAAATCTATAGAAAATAATATTTCCCTGCCAAATTTGTAGTGGCTACTGCCAAACAAATATTTAGCTGTTACTGGGAAAGTCTTCCGCTGACTGTATGATCTGTATTCCCGCTCAGCAGTCACAAGTAGTGTTACACATTACCTGTGTCAAACTGAAAGGCTGCAGAGGTTTCGAAAGGCTGTCACTAGAAATGCTTATTGCAAACGTTTCCTGCCTATGTTATCTTTAAGACCGCAGCATAAGCGGAACTTGGAGACCAAGTAGTGCTTATTTCATTGGCAACATAGCCCACCCAGATGTAAAGTCTGGCAGTGGGAAAACTGGAATAGGGAAGAAGAAAACATTTCTTCTTTAATCTGACAAAAGTTGCATTTGGGTAAAACACTATAATTTAGGTCTGACTACTTTGTACAGACAAAGTATGCCTTATTAATGACTATGTCATTGAAGAGGAGCTGACAGACTGATAAAAGGGGAACATCCTGCCCAGAAGGTGTTGAAAGCTGGATGACTGCTGAAGAAGCATGAAGTTAACAAAAATCTAGGGTGGCTAGGGGAAAGGTAAAGGTGGCAGCGGGAGGTCATGACCACTGAATTCAGAATCAGAAAGACTGCGCTCCCTCAGCTTGCAAGCATGTGCAGTTAAGAAGGAACATACCTTTAAGCTGACTGTATAAGGCGATGAACCAATCGGAATGTAATGAGTAATTTCTTTGGTTTTGTAAGAGTATGTAGTCCTTGTGACTCTGCTAAGCAGTGCTGCTAGCTTTGTGGAATTATCACCCAGCACTCTTATCTGCACAAATATGCAATAAAGACAATCCCTCTGCTCTGTGTGTATTTAGCATACTGTGCACCAGGTGAACGATCCCACTTTTGGGACAACAGAGTGGACTAGCAGACCTTTCACCTTCCTTCAGATTTCTAGTAACAAGATGCAAACTGAATCTGTACATAACCAGAATTGAATGCTGTTACTACCCAAAAAGTGACTCAAGACTATCTCCAACTAAAGGTTAACTTATGCAACAACTCTGATTATTAATTTTACTGTGTGCATGTTATTTGGCTTCCAGCATTCGCTTGCATTTTCTGTGCACCAGAACTGAGCTCTTGGATGTGAGCAAGTGCTTTAGCGGTTCCTCAGGTTTTTAATCCTGATTTCTTAGTGGTTGGTCAAGGTCAAGATTGTCAAAGAAGCCGAAACAACTGAATTTCTCAGCTGCTGCCTTTCCTCGTGCTGTCCAGATGCTTTGTATTCCATGCTCTTGGTGTGTAAGGATGGTACGAGAAACCTGCTTCCTCTGTGGCAATAACTGAGAGGTTTATAGGGTTACAGAAGTTAATGCTATCCAAGATTAACAGGCCTGACAGGCTGTTTTGAATTGTTTAATACAAAGCCCACGGATGTTGTTGAAAAGACTGCCAATGATTTTTCACTTTAAGAGCTGATCCAGGTCCAGTAATGATCACACTTTCTGCATCTTGTTTAAGTGATAAACAGACAAGTGAGCTTTTCTCCCTCTAAAAGAAAACAGTTGCATTTAGTCTGAGTTAAACAATCATAGCACTGTCTGAGTACCCGTGAATGAATTTTAAAAGGGCATAGAAACAGATCTGTAGTTGCAACTGTATTTCTCTGCAAACCTTGTGGATAACAAGGAAGTAAAAAAAATTGTGTCATTGTCTGCTACGCAGCTTTCTCTTACTATATACTCTTTAGCACATTTTGCTATGAGACATAATTGCTTAAAAATCAGAAAGAACTTTAAATGTTGTCTAGTCATGTGGGATCTAATTATCTGGTCATGCTCTCAAATTAATTTCTGTCATTGATGGGGGATTATGTTTCCATTTCTAGATGTAAAAATATAAAAGGGCAGATGTACTAATTTTGTGTTTTGTTTACACATTGCAAAAGAATGAGATGCTTCCTTTTTCCTCCCCCTGAGAAGATTTAAACAGTCACTGACATTACTAAACAAATACAAGAGAGGCATAAGGATGCTTCATAGTTTTCTGGTCTAGAATTGGTATGGAATGAATTAAAAAAAAAGGGAAATAGTTAATATTGAAATTTGTTTGCCACATTATGTGGGCTCTGATTTTTTTCTATTACACAAAAAACTGGCTGTGAGGAAATAAATATTATGGTTTCTTAAGCTCTTTTTAAAGCTTTTACTCTTTCCATTTGTGAGAACTTTAACTCGGGTTCTCTGTTTCATTGTTAGGGTATCTATTAGGTTCTCATTTCTCTCAGTCTCTTTGCTGAGGGTTTATATGAATTCTCAGACTTCTGTGATTCTCGGATTTCTGTGTGGAGTAAAGGCCCTTTCTCATGCAGATATTTCAAATGAAAAGTCTTTAGTCTTCTGTGGCACTCAATTAGTTCCATGATTTTCTTTCTCCAAAGAGTTATAAGTCTTAAGGTAACCTCTGCTGCTACAAACACGTAATTACCACTTTTTTACTTCTGTTAAAAAACAAAAATCTGCCTCACTTAATAGGATGAAAAAGCAGGAGTCAGGCTCAGCTCAGTGATGAGGTGGTTAACAGTAAGTTAAAATATCACATGGTCCTTGATGTGCATTCTGGGACTCCAAACTGCCTGCTCTAGTGTGTTGTGTGTGCACTTAAGTTGCACGATGCTGCTGTTTCTGGGCAGCCCGTGATATGGAACCCTGGCACGCAGATTGAGGGTCCATGTATCTGTACTGTGAGACCAAAGACCCTCAACTCTTACTCTTACTTTCTGACTATGCACCTGAAATTTTTCATGTGCTTTTGCTTATAGTAGACTTGTCAATTAATGGATTCTGCAGGGAAGCTAACACTAAGCAGAGCATCTCAGAGCTGAGTGGTTTGAGGCGTGTGTGAATGCCTGCAAATTTATCTCTCATGTTTCTCTGTATGATGGGCTGTAAGTCAGTACAGGTATAGTGTCAATGTCTGTTTCTCTTGGAGAAAGTGAGAATAAAGCCAAGGACATTAATGGAACATAAAGTGCTTGCTTATATTTCTGAGAGCTGTCTGTGTTGCTTTCTCTCTCTCAAGTATATTCAGACATACATTGCATGATCCGACCTGTGCTTTCTGGGGCACAGCATTTGCTGTCCCGTGCAAGTGAGTAAGCCAGAAGACAAGAGCATGGTCTTAGTCATATATTAACAAGCTGTCAGTTCTTTTTTGCATGCCTAATTAAGCAAGACAGGAAGCAAGAACAACTAAGTCTTAAAGACTCAGTGCCTTCCCTGGACTAATCTTAGGAACAACGTAGCTTTGTACTTGGACAAAGTACATTGTAGGTGACTGAATAAAATAATAACAACAAAAATAATAATAATGTGAGCTGAATTTTGGATCGAAAAATGCTTTATCTAATCTGAAATTAAAATTTGAATCAGAAGAGAAAATTCTTGATGTTTCATTAGCACTTTCTTCTTTCAACATTTTATGGTCTCCTTCCCAGCAAAGGCCGTTGAACCATTTTGCATTAATGTTTGCATGAACTGTGGACCATCTTCCTAAATGCCTCTCTGCAAAAAGCATTTTCTGAAACACTTGTAGTCACAGGTCAGCCTGAGATGTAAAAATGTGTTGGATTAATACATTTTGACACAACATTTGCTGGTGAAAACCTTAAGAAATTATAAATTTGGACTGTCAGGGGGAGGAGCAGTAGAAGAAATTTTGAATGTTTGCCTTGTTCTGGTCTCCTTGACATAGCATAGCAACTCCAGACATTCATTAATAAAGTCCAGGACTGGTTGTCCTTCCTTTGTACATCTTTTCATAGTCTGAGAATTCAGCAAAGGGACCACCTTACGGCTAGAAATAACCAACATTCATAATTACTGTTTCTCACAGGATGACAAAACTCTCCAAAATTACACGTCACCAAGAAAAAAAAGTTAAGTCCAGGCAGTTTTTCTCAATCGCATCTGTTAATATGATTGCTTTAAAACAGTCAGAAGTGCCATCTGCTGCTACTTTGCAGAATCCCACTCTCTCTTACCCCTGGGTAAAAGGGATTCATGATGAAGCACTAGCATCTGTGTTTCCACTAAAATGGTAAACTCAGTCTTCAGCTCATACCAAAGTCAAGTGTAGTCCACTGGTTGGATTTGCCTTTGTTTAGGAATTTAGCCACACATATGTAGATTTTCCTTTGCTTCTATTAGCATCCAATTTGCTGACAAGGGTTTTACAAAGTCCATATTAACAGAAATCAAAAGACTTACCATGTTACCACCAGGCTATCCTTCAGAGGTTATTTTATGTAGAAGTAGATGAGACAGACTGAAAAACAGAAATAACCCAACAAAGGTTCTTTGTAGTCTTCTGTGAAGACATGTGAGAACAAGAAGGAATAGTAAGTACAAGAAAAAAAAATGCACTGTACAGATACATAGCAATTTTGGAAAGATCGGATTCTACTACAGTACTTCCAGCACCTCCAAAGGAAGAAGAATATAACTTCATTGTTTTCTTTTGAGCAACTGTTACTGGTTTTTGTTAAACCTGCAATAAGCCATTATCCTAAATTTACAATGATAAACTCAAAATACATCTCCTGAAAGAAAAATCACTTATCAGACAAGTCTAGGGGAAAATCCAGCCAGCCAGCTAAAATCATTTCAATGAGATGCCCGTGGAATTAATCTTGCAGTGAGAGAATAACTGTATTGAGCACCTAAGCCCAGCTGCTCAGCTTCTCTGTTGCTGCTGGTTCTGTTTTATTCATAGTAATTCCTCTACCTGCGGCCATCTCATCTGTGATCTTGCTGGAATCTCTTCTAAGAGTACAGCCACAAAATCCTAGGCCTACTGGCAGATAAAATGTTTCCCTACATACTCTGCAATAATAACACAACTAGGCGAGTTATTTTTCTTTTGGCGCCTTCTCGTTTTCAAAAGGCAGACTACTTAGTATTGTTGGCTGAACTCACGTGTAATAGTTGTATCCCCTTTTCCTCAGTGAAAATTTTCCTACTGAAAAAATAAGCTTTTCAGTAACCATAAACAGTGAAAATTTATGTCAATTTACTTAGCCATAGTCAGAAGATAAGATTGATTTTAACAGTTCTGTGTTTACCTGTAATAACTTGCTATTTTACTAGCAAATGAATTGATTTTGTAACTGAAAAGCAGAGTAGATGTTTTACTGAACATATGAGAACTTCATATATGTCGACTGTATACTATAAGAAAAGACAAATTTGTTGATAAAGGACTACATTTAGTACAACTCATCTGGTTTTAAGATGCAACAGTGTTACTGCTAGGATTAAATTTGGAAAGCATTTTGAGAAGGCAGTTTTCAGCTGAGTGAAGATGAAGATGCCACCTGTACCTGTTCACTGTTGCACCTCTCGATTAGAGAACACTGTGGTCCTTGGTCACTCATTCACATGCAAAGCAAAACTAAGGGCAAGGAAAAGAAATGCAAAGGGACTCAACAATACTGGGGCCCAGGAAAGAGTAACACAATGTGAGTGAACTGTGGAAATGTCAAGTTAATACACCTAAGGAAGAAATATTTCAAAACTTCAGAGATTCTGTGTTGATGTGGGAGACACGAAAGAAAAGTAGAACTCATAAAAGGCAACAAATTAAATCTGCATCACTAAGGCAGTTTGCCAGATGAAAGAAAAAGTGCCAATATGGTTTTTGTGTTGCATATATTAAAGTCATGTCATGATGGAAGGCAGAAATAATGCCAGATTACACCACTGTTGTACAACTCACCTGGAACACCATATTTGACTTTAAGAATGTAAGAAGGTGTCAGAATTAACAACAATGCACTACACAGGTAACATGAAGTTGACGGAGCTCTGCCAGAGCAGGAACTCGAAACTCTCTTCATTTAGGTGAATAATATTATGAAAACATGTTGTTATCCATTTGTGTAAAGTTGAAAAAGTCATTAATAAATGTCTACTGTGTCCGTATGTCTCTCCATTTTTTTTTTGGGGGCAGTCAGCCCTCCTGCAGTGGGCTGACCTTGGCTGGACATCAGGTGCTCACCAAACTGCTTTATCGTTCGCCCTTCTCAACTGGACAGGGGAGAGAAAATATAGCAAAAGGCTAGCGGGTTGAAATAAGGACAGGGAGATCACTCGCCAATTACCATCACAGGCAAAACAGACTGAACTTGGGGAAATTAATTTAATTTATTACTAATTAACAAAGGAGTAGAGTAATGAGAAATAAGAACGAATCAAAAAACACCTTCCCCTCACCTATCGCTTCTTCTTGGGCTCAACTTCATTCTGAATTTCTCTACCTCCTCCCTCCAAACGGCACTGGCGGACAGGGAATGGCAGCTGCAGTCAGTTCATCACACATTGTCTCTGCCATTCCTTCCTACTCATGCTCTTCCCCTGCTCCAGTGTGGGGTCCCTGGGAGACAGTCCTCCACAAACTTCTCCAACATGGGTCTTTCCCACGGGCTGCAGTTCTTGATGAACTGCTTCAGCGTGGGTCACTTCCATGGGGTGTGGTCCTTCAGGAATGGACTGTTCCAGCACAGGTCTCCCACAGTGTCACAAGCCCTGCTAGAAAACCTGCGCCAGTGTGGGCTCCTCTCCACTGGGCCACAGGTCCTGTCAGGAGCCTGCTCCAGTGTGTACTCTATTGGGTCACAGCCTCCTTTGAGTTTATCTGCCTGCTCCAGTGTGAGGTCCTCCATGGGCTGCAGGGAGGATATCTGCTCCACTGTGGACCTCTGTGGGCCGCAAGGGGACAACTCACTTTGCCATGGTCTTCACCATGCCGTGGTCTTCACAGATTTGTACGTTTTTAACAGATACTGAGTGTATAGTAATGTCATTTAGATGTCATATTGCTGATATTGATCCTGAACGTATAGCTCTGTGTTTGCCATTTAATTATGCGTTGTTTAAAAAAATCGATAAACAATTTTGATCCTAATTTGAGTTAAACTACATAAGCTGAGCGGTTTTTGATTCTGTCATTCTGTAACTTCCACATCGTGTATGCCTACGTGGCTGGTGTGGGCACCAATTAAATTCTGGTAGTATTCACAAAAGCTCAGTGAGGGATCATTTACTTTATTTCCTGGTACTTCTATTTTTATAATACAACCATAACTTCTGTCTTTGATTTTATTTGTTCTGTGTGAAGCAATGATGACAAGCAGATCCCCAAGTTCGCTGAAATTAGTTTGCAGAATTTACTACTGAACTACTGCCTGTTGGAGAAAAATATTGCAAAAATCCACATTTTGTTTAGAGAAAATGTATTTCTAATTGCAAAGAAAGTCTTCAAAGCACTAGACGTGAACAGGGGGGTGCAATAATACTTGGAGACAGACTGCAGAGGTGTTCTCTTTTTTAGGCCAACCCAGATGAAATGTTTTAAAAAAGGTTTTGTGACACACCCCCCACCTTGTAGAAACAAGTGTTTGCAACCCTTCACCACCACTCACCTGCGCCCTGCTCGGTGCAGATTGGAGTGGCTTTCTGGGTGATGGCAGGAAGGGGGAGGATTTCGGCGGTTCAGGAAGCATTTGCTGCTCAAAAGTAATTTTCCTTCCTCCAGCTGCAGGAAGCGAGCCCAATAGGAGTCTTCCACAGGCCAGAAGCAGCCCCATTCTATGAGGGCATACACTTCAACTTAGTTATTAAATAGCTATGTCTAACTTGTCATGTTTTTATTACTTCAAACTGTTGTAGCAGCAAAACCAGTCCTGTCATGCCATAACACCAAAACCTTCAGCTTCAACCTGGATCACCTGATGGGGAGTTCCTCAACGAACGAGGGAGTTAATGACTAAGTGCCTTGGGTGTGGACATAGGCACAACATTCATATCCAGCTACACCGTGAATGTAACTATGGCACAAATGCGAATTTCACCCTATTAACACACTTATGAATATGAATTCCCTGGCTCTTGTCATACAGTTCCTGTCCCAGATGTTAGGCACCTCCCTGCCTCTGGCTGGGTTGCTTCACGGGAGTGACTGAGCTTATGGCCATGACAGGTCCTGCAGTTCACAAACAGCAGAAAGTATGTCAGTAAAAAGAGGAATAATTTAATAACCTAGAACAGATGATTCCACTGAATCAGCATGTGTCTGAAGACACAGACTACAGTGTCCTGAAATACTTTGGCCTCTGGAAGCTTAAAATATATTTAATATATATTAAATATATTATTTGCGTAGATGCAGCCCCACTTGTTTCATAATCGTTCATGTCTCAGTTTTCAGTGCAGCGGAGAGTCTATTGTACTTTTTAGCACTTGCATTTTAAAGATGTTTGAAAGACAAATGACACTAACGTGTAACAAATCTGCAAAATGTTCTGCGCTGCTCTACCAAAACTTCAGCTTCCACCTGACCCACCAGCCCCCTGCCGCTACACTCATCAGCACTTTTTCTTCTGAAAGACACAAGGGACAAAATCCACTGTAAATAACAGCATAGGAAGACTCAAAAGATTTAAGTATGTTATGGCAAACATAAATTTGCATATGGCTGATAAGTACGGCCACTGTGCTCTGCTCTGCATACTTCTTGTCTCAGTTTGCTGTAGTGCTTTTGTTACTTTGGCTTTGATGCTTAAGCGTGAAAAGAAATACACCCCAAAAGCTGGCAGAAAGTCTTAATTTAATTTTCTGTAACTTGTGTCCTTGGATCAACACAAAGAGATGTTAACTCAGAGCTCCTTGGAGCCTTGGGTAGATGTCTGCAAACAGGACTAACGGTTTAATGCCAGCTGTCTTTAGCCCTGGTTTTTCAGAACAGGGAGCACAGGAGGATGGGTTCAAGGGCAAGAAGACTCATTTTAGGGCCATTCAGAAGGAGCCCTCTAGAGTGATGTACTTTTTCTGGGAACAGATCTGCCTGCTTTAAACTACTACAGGGTGATGATTGCTGTAATTTACCTGGAGAATCAAGGGAACAGTAAAGGAGACACAAAATTACGCTGAGCTTCCTTTAACGCAGTGAGCTGTCAGCAGATTTGACTTTTGTTTCCTTACTTTCCCATGAAATCTGTGATTACCGGGAGCATAAGTGTCTTCTATGTTAATTTAAAACGAATAAATAAAAGAAGTTATGTATTCTGTGTTGAGTGCATCTTTCTTTTTGCTTCAGAAGTGGGTAAATAGAGACCAGTTAATTGCTTCAGTTGTTTTTATGAAAATAGACAGTTTTTCAAATGAATTACATTAGTGAAGCATAAGAGGTGGTGTTAGAAGATTGTTGAGGTTTATATCTAATTAGGGCCACTGAGAATGATGTTATTTTAGTTCTTACTATGTTGAATTAATATTTCATATTTAACTGCAGGTGTCCATTTCAATGATTTAGTCTGTTTTACCCATTAAAAAATATAAAATGGAAATCCTTCCTTCTCAGAGACATACCACAGAATTTTTTTTGCCAAAAATCCGTTTCCTGCAGAACAAGAACATATATACACTGACCTTCATAACTAGTTAAGATGAAATGAAATTCCAAAGATATCTGAAAAAAGAATTGTCTTATCTTACACTTTTGTCTTGGTTTCGGCTGCCGCTGGCAACAAAAGCGCCACGCGGCCGCCCCTTCCCCCACCGGCGTGCGGAGGAGAATGAAAAGAACCAGGCAGAAACTGGTGGGTCGGGATAAGGGCAGTTTAACAGAAACAGCAAACAGAGGGAAAACAGGAACAACAACGATACA
>Ga0065711_1005331_pt1 | contig 21044 bp, 21 predicted proteins | sample Hoacrofraction12_FD_59098 | JGI IMG/M metagenome (GOLD analysis project Ga0065711, IMG submission 59098) | Hoatzin crop microbial communities from Cojedes, Venezuela - Epithelial fraction 12 v2 (version 2) | ecosystem: Host-associated > Birds > Digestive system > Esophagus > Crop | place...
GAGATTGGATGTGGAAAAGGGGAAGATGCAACGCCGAAACGTGCAAAATGCTGCGCGAAAGCCCGCACTCCCTAATCCCCAAGCGTTGTCCCCTCTCTCTCTTCCCTGCACACGCAGCCTGCTCGATGCAAGGCTGCGTGTGGGTTGTGTGCAAAATGCGAATTTAACTCATTCTTTTCCGTGCACTATCCAAATGCTTTTTTTATTTTTTTTGCGGCACATCAAGCCTCGCTCGACGCGAGACTTGATGTGGGGGAGGAGAGATGCAAAGTCGAAACGCGAGAAACGTTGCGTCAACTCCTTTATTTGAAAAGTGTATCTCTGCACTCCCTCCTCCTAAAGCATTAATTTCCCTCCTCCCTTCCTTCACACGCAGCCTGCTCGATGCAAGGCTGCGTGTGGGTTGTGTGCGAAATGCCGCGCGAAAAGGCGAGAAATGCAATGCCAACACATTCTTTTCCAGTCCTATTTCCCATATTTTAGAAGCGCGACGCCTCCTTCCCNCTCCACCTTGCCACGCGCCAGCGAGGCAAGGTGGACAAACTCGGGTATTTTGCGCAAGAAATAGGGTTGTAACTCAACGTTTTAGAAGCGTGACGCCTCCTTCCCCCTCCACCTTGCCNCGCGCCAGCGAGGCAAGGTGGACATACTCGGGTATTTTGCGCAAGAAATAGGGTTGTAACTCAACGTTTTAGAAGCGTGACGCCTCCTTCCCTCTCCACCTTGCCACGCGCCAGCGAGGCAAGGTGGACATACTCGAAATTTATCCCACGCGTAAAGTGTTAAAAAAGAGTGTTAAAACGGCGTGCAAATAAACGTTAAAAATGTTAAGTTTTATTTGTTAAAATTTTATTTCGCGTGAAATAAAGTGCGTTTTTTGCGATTTTTTTCGCCCTTTCGTATGGATCGTCGTCGCAAAAATGCTGTTTAGAAATCTATCTCACGTGAAATAAATTTCTATCTCACGTGAGATAATTTTTTATCTTATATCATTTAACTTTTTTAACAAATGCAATTTTCTGAAAATTCACGTTCAAAAATTGGCTGTTTTACACGAAAAAACATCGAAAAAGCGTATATTTTTTGCATAAAACTATCATTTTAACATTTTGCGCATGGAGATGTGACAAAAAAGCGTCAGTTTTCGACCAAAATTTTTGCATTAGAAATTGGTCGGTCAAATGCAAACGAATGTTAAATCAAGTGTTAAAATTTCGCCAAAAAGCGTAGTTAAATTTTGTAAAGTTTTCTTAAAATCCTATTCCCAATAAACCACAATTTTCTCTCACGAACCCAATTTTTGAATGTGTGAGAATGAAAAATCTAACCGTTTATTATTTCCCAGCAGAAAGCATCTTTTTTGCACATTTTCCAATTAAAAAATGCCGAAAATTGCACTTTTTCGAATTTCAAAACGCTGATTTTTGCACTTTTTCCAATTTGAAAATAGCGTTTTTTGCACATTTTCGAATTTCAAAACGCCGATTTTTGCACATTTTCCAATTAAAAAATGCCGAAAATTGCACATTTTCGAATTTCAAAACGCTGATTTTTGCACTTTTTCCAATTTGAAAATGGCGTTTTTTGCACATTTTCGAAAAACAGTTTGGCTTTTTGCGGTGTAAAAAATAGTAAACTAAGGGCGCAGTTTAAGGAGATAGGATTTAGTTTTCTATAAGACTCTGAAATTTTTTGACCCAACGCCAAACGGTTGCACGTGAAAGATTGGTGAGATTCTGTATTTGGCGATTGGAGAAACCTACGCGGAGGAGGTAACACACCTGCATCTGCTGCTCGCTGAACGTTCCGAGTTGCTGAACCAGCTGTTCGTGAAAGTCAGGATGCAGCTCGTCGATCGCGTGATACAAGCGTTGCCAATCTGAAGCGGTCATCTGCTGCCTGCCTTCTGCTGCTTGACGAACGGCGTGTACTACATCGTCGGCGCTGTTGGTTAATTCAGACTGATGGAGCATCTTAATGATGCTTTTGTTTTGCGCGATTTTCTCTTGCAACTCGTTTTCTTTCGCTGCTATCTCGCTGTCCAATTCCGCCACTTTGCCCTTCGCCTCGTGCAGTTCGTTGTTTAGCGTCAGCAGTTGTTGCAAACGCTGATTTTTTCGATAGATAAAGAAAAGAATGAGTAGCAGTATGATGATGATCGACAGCATTACGACCGTCACGAGCAGCGTGTTTGTCTTGCTGATGGTGCTGTTATAGCGCGCCAAAAGGTCGTCGTAGGAAATTGTTTTGGCGGTTTGTTGCGTTGTTTTTTGTGGAATTTCAGTCGATTTCGTTAGAAAATGCGTTTTACAAAACGCGTTCCATTGGCTATTGAGTGGAAATGCGCACGCAACGAGTAGCGCTATGGCGGGAATCCATGCATACACCTTATTAAAATAATAAAGCGCGACGCCAAAGAGTATGCCTATCAGGCTGTAGATAATGATTGGGAGCGAGCCAGCGTTGTCCCAGAAATTTCCGATGCGCAACGGAATTTCTATCGCAATGCGACCTAAAAATATTGCCAGTGCAATGGCGAAGCAAGACAGTCCTTTCTGGCGAAAATGCTTGAGACATAGGAACGTGAACACGAGAAATGCGACGCCCTCGACGATATATACGGTTGCATCCTGATACATTGCAGTCCAACACGTTAGCAAGAAAACCGCCAACGCCATCAAAAAGATTTTCAGGAAATGCATCCACTTTGCGTTTTTCATGTGCGCGATTTTTTTAGATTTCATCGCAAAAATAATGGTTTATTGCCATAAAATCAAGACTCCATGCGTCATTTTTGCATCTTATCGTTTCAGTGAAACAACTTGAAACAACTTTTTTGAAAAACGCGTGCTTTGGCAGCCTAATTTTGCGAACGACAAACCGATTGTATAACGAAAAAAAATGTAGAGTATCATGAAAAAACAAGATTTTATGCAACTTCTGAAAATCGCAGGGCTGTCCCTGATTCTATTTCTCGCGACCTGCTGGACTGGCGGCATCAGTTTCGCGCTTGCAGCAACGGTTGAGGGACTCTGTTTCTTTGTTTTCACGCGCTATTGCTGCGAGAATTTTCGTAGTGAGACGCTTCGGTGCTGGCAGATTGCGCTCGCCATCATCGTAGGCAGCTGCATCATCGAGCTACCGCTACGCGTGAATGATTTCGCAGGTACACTTGTTTCCGCATCTGTGCCGATTATGCGCGTCATTGGCATCGTTTTGGGTGCCGTTTGCTGCAATAGAAACAAGGTTCTCGTGCTTCTGCTTTGCGTTGCAGCCATTCCCATCTGCAGTTATTTTCTCTGCGATGGTTGGTTCACGTTTTGGTTGGAGAATTTCAAGAGATAGAGTAGGCTTTGACGTGTTTTAGAAATTTCTATTGAGACTTTGAAAACTTTTTCTCACAAAAAAAGCGCTCCGTATTTGGAGCGCTTTTCGATTGGGTTGTATGTAAAATGGAAAATTTTATTTACGGATTACCTGTCGAACACCTTTGATTTTCTTTAGTTTTTGAATAAGTTCGTTGAGCTGTTCCGCGTCACTGATTTGCAGTTTGAGTTGACCGCTGAAATTCTCGTGATTGGATTTCATGTGGATTCCTTGCAGATTGATGTGCTGTTCGTTGGCAATGATGTTTGTAATGCTGTTGACGATGCCCATCGAGTCCACGCCTTCGATTTGCAGAATGGTCTGGAACGTGCTGCCTTTCGTGTGCCATTGAACTTTAACGACGCGATATGGAAATCTCTTTTTAAGCTCTGCAGCGTTCGGACAGTTGTTTCGATGGATTTTTATACCGCCATTCGCCGATACAAAACCAAAAACAGGATCACCGAAGATAGGGTTACAACAGTGGGCAAGCGAGTAGTCGATGCCTTTCAAGTTTCCCTCGATCACAAGTGCCTCAGACGACGGTCGCTGAATGTTGAATCGCGCTTCGGTTGCGTGCGTTGGCTGCTGTTGTTGATTGAGTTGTTTTTGGAACGCAACGTACCGCTGAATTACATCATTTGTATCGAGATGACCTTCTGCGATTTGCTTGTAGAAATCGCTTATTTGTTTGAATCCCATCTCTTTGATTAGCATCGTCAGCGTGCGCTCCTCCAGTTCTATTTTCTTGTTTTTGAATCGTCGTTCAAGCAATTCTTTGGTGAAAAGCGCGTCTTTTGTTTGCGTTTCTTTAAGCGCCAGTCTGATTTTTGCTTTTGCGCGCGGCGTCTTGACGATGTTTAGCCAGTTCGGACTCGGTTTCTGGTTGCTTTGTGTAATGATTTCGATGGTCTGTCCCGATTTAAGCTGTTCGCGAATCGACACGTTCTTTCCGTCGATGCGCGCTCCAACACACGTACATCCCACCTTTGAGTGGATGCGGAACGCGTAATCGAGAATCGTTGCACCTTGAGGAAATTTCAGAATCTCGCCCTTTGGCGTGAAAACATACACTTCGCTGATGGCAGGTTGCAATTCATCGCTCGTTTGTTGATTGCCCGACTCGAGCGCTTCGCGTATTTGGTTGAGCCAACGATCCGTATCGCTGCTGCTTTTGATGCCTTTGTAACGCCAATGCGCAGCCAATCCATGCTCAGCGATGTCGTCCATGCGCTGCGTGCGTATTTGTACTTCTATCCAACGGCTTTTCGGTCCCATTACTGTAGTATGAAGACTTTCGTAACCATTCGATTTAGGCACGCTCAACCAGTCGCGTAAACGTTTCGGATTCGGTTGATACATATCTGTTACGATGGCATAGACTTGCCAACACTGCACTTTCTCTTTGTCGATGGGTGCATCAAGAATGATTCTTATGGCAAAAAGATCGTATATCGCTTCGAAATCACACTGTTGCTTCTTCATTTTTTGCCAGATCGAATGGATAGACTTCGTTCTCCCTTTGATATGAAAGTGGAAGCCTGCTTCCTCGAGCCGTTGCTGTATTGGAGCGATGAAAGACGCAACATATTCTTCGCGCGCTCGCTTAGTTGCCGCCAGTTTTTCACGTATCATATAATACACATCATGCTCCAGATATTTCAAAGACAGGTCTTCGAGTTCGCTTTTAATGGGATAGAGTCCGAGTTTATGTGCAAGCGGAGCGAAAATCGTTGAAGCCTCGCGCGCAATCGTTCTTTTCTTTTCGCTGTCGGGCTCACTGCCGATTTTTCGCATGGTAATCAGACTATTGGTTATCATAATCAGCACCACGCGCATGTCTTCCGCGAACGACAGAAGCAGGTTTCGGAAATCGTCTCCACCTGCATTAGGATTCTTTTTATAGAGCGATTGGATGTGGATGAGCGACCGCAGAATCTTAGCTGTAGTCGTTCCCCACGCGTTGCTAATGGTTGGCATATCGATTTGCGTGAAATCGATGTCGGAATAAAATGGATAGATAAGGATTGCAGCAATTTCGTCACGTTTAAATGTAAACGTTTGCGCCGTAAAGATGGCAGTTTCGAGCGAATGTTCAATCAATTCCGACGCTGCTTTATCGGGATTTTTCAGTAACTCGTTGCGATAGCGTTCCTGATCATCGCTTGACCACGCTGTGTCTAAGAGTTGCACGAGCTGTTGATAGAGTTGCTCGAGTTTGTTATTTTCTGAAAACACGGATTCTATTGAAAATTTATTTCTGCAAATGTACATAAAAATTCCGTTTCTGTTTTAGAATTCCTGAAAAATCCGTTATCTTTGCGGAATACAAGCAAAAAAATCTAACCCTATGACATTTAACGAACGAGATTTGCAACAAATGGCAGCGCATGGCATTGCGCCCGAACAAGCTGAAGCGCAATTGGCTGCTATCAAGAAAGGTTTTCCATTTCTGCGACTTGACGGCGCCGCAACAGTTGGTAATGGTATTTTAGCGCCAAGCGATGATATGCGTGCGCATTACATCGCTGCGTGGGAAAATTACAAGCAACAAGGTCACGAAGTAATGAAATTCGTGCCTGCTTCTGGTGCAGCAAGTCGAATGTTTAAGGACTTGTTCGCCTATCTCGAAGCGCCAGAAGATGCGCCTATGTCGGATGCGATTCAACTTTTTATAAACCACATTCGCGAATTCCCGTTCCGTGAACAGCTCTGCGATAAATGCAAACAGAACGTAGGCAAAAACATTCGTACTCTATTGGCAGAAAAAGACTATCGCACCATTGTGCGCCAGTTGTTGATGCCCGAAGGATTGAATTACGGCAATCTGCCGAAAGGACTCTTGTCGTTCCATGCCAGCGGTGACGCAGTTCGCACTGCTATGGAAGAGCACCTCGCTGAAGGAGCAATGTACGCCGCTTCTGGAGGTAAGGTTCAGATTCATTTCACAGTGAGCCACGAACATCTGCCGTTGTTCGAGCAAATGGTTGAAAGCAAACTGCCACAATATCAAGCGATGTATGGGGTTGATTATACAATTACTTTTTCCGAGCAAAAGCCAAGTACCGACACGATTGCTGCCAATCCCGATGGTAGTCCGTTCAGAAACGAAGATGGTTCGCTGCTTTTCAGACCTGGTGGACATGGAGCGCTGATTCAGAACTTGAATGATCTTTCGGCAGATGTTGTCTTTATCAAAAATATTGATAACGTTGTGCCCGACAGACTGAAAGATGTGACCGTAGAGTATAAAGCTGTGATTGCAGGTGTCCTCGTTGAGTTGCAAAAGCAAGCATTTGCGTTCCTTAATATATTAGATAAAGGTACGTGCGCGCGCGAGGAATTGTTGGAGATATTGAATTTCGTTGAGAACTCGCTGTGCTGCAAGAAAGAAGGCGTGCGCGAGCTCGATGATGCACAGCTTCAGGCTTATCTTTATGATAGATTGCATCGCCCGATGCGCGTTTGCGGTATGGTAAAGAACTTGGGTGAACCTGGTGGAGGACCGTTCCGCGCTTATAATGATGATGGATCGGTTAATTTGCAAATACTTGAGTCATCGCAAATCGATAAGACAGACGCTGAAGCCGTTAAGATGTTCAAAGAAGGCACGCATTTCAATCCTGTAGATCTCGTTTGTGCGCTTCGCGATCATCATGGAAAACCTTACCACTTGCCTGATTACGTTGACGATAACACAGCTTTCGTTTCAGAAAAAAGCAAAAACGGTCGCGAACTCAAAGCGTTGGAATTGCCAGGCTTGTGGAATGGTGCGATGAGTCGTTGGAATACGATTTTCGTTGAAGTTCCGCTCATCACATTCAATCCAGTTAAAACTGTAAACGACCTACTTAGACCCGAACATCAAGATGAAAAAAAACATATTTAAAGGCTTGGGCATCGCCCTTGTAACGCCATTCACGAGCGATGGCGAGGTTGACTATGCTGCTTTGCGCAGATTGGTGGAATATCACATTGAATCGGGTGCGGATTTCTTTACGATACTCGCGACGACAGGTGAGACGCCAACGCTGACTGCTGACGAGCGCGACCGAATCACGAAAACGGTAATCGAAGTGAACAATGGTCGGCTTCCTATTTTGAAGGGTTGTGGCGGAAACAATACTGCAGCAATTGTGGAAGAAATAAAAACGACCGATTGGAAAGGCATCGATGGCATTCTCAGTGTGTGCCCTTACTATAACAAACCATCGCAAGCGGGTCTGTATGAGCACTTTAAGACAATTGCGAATGCAAGCAATCTGCCTGTAGTTCTTTACAATGTTCCTGGAAGAACAGGCGTTAATATGACAGCCGAAACAACTGTTCGTCTGGCGACTGATTGCGAAAATATCGTTGCTATCAAAGAGGCGAGCGGAAAGATGGAACAGGTTGACAGAATCATTCAATGCCGTCCGTGGGGCTTTGATGTGCTGTCGGGTGACGATGCATTGACTTTCTCGATGGTTGCAAGCGGAGCGGCTGGCGTTATTTCAGTGATTGGAAACGCGCTTCCGAAGCAATTTTCTCGAATGATTAAACTTGAATTTCAAGGAGATTATGAACCAGCTCGACGCATTCATCACGCATTTACCGAGCTTTATTCTTTGCTCTTTGTGGATGGCAATCCTGCAGGCGTGAAAGCGCTGCTTAGTGAGATGGGTTTCATCGAAAATGTATTGCGATTGCCACTCGTTCCCACACGAATTACGACGCGCGAAAAGATGGCTGAGATCTTGCGCGATTTGCAGAATTAAAATAAAACGTTGAGATAAAAAGAAAGCGTGTTAAGATAGAACCTTAACACGCTTGTTTTGTATTAGTAATTCTCAGCTTTGAGTTCGAAATAGCTTTGTGGGTGATTGCAAACAGGGCAAACGTCGGGCGCTTGCTTGCCAATAACAACGTGTCCGCAGTTGCGGCAAATCCAGATAGCATCTCCGTCGCGGCTAAACACGATCGCGTCTTCGATATTCTTCAACAATTTGCGATAGCGTTCTTCGTGATGTTTTTCTATTGCACCAACAGCGCGGAATTTCTCTGCAATTTCCGAAAATCCTTCTTCGTCAGCTTCGCGCGCCATGCGGTCATACATGTCTGTCCATTCGAAGTTTTCACCGCCAGCAGCGTCTTTCAGATTTGAAACTGTGTCTTTTATTTCGCCGCCTTGCAAGAGTTTGAACCACATCTTTGCATGCTCTTTTTCGTTGTTAGCTGTTTCTTCGAAGATTGCAGCTATTTGCTGATAGCCTTCCTTCTTCGCTTTCGATGCAAAATATGTGTACTTGTTTCTTGCTTGACTTTCACCAGCAAACGCTTCCATGAGATTGCGCTCTGTCTTTGTTCCTTTTAAATCTTTCATAATGGTTTTGTTAAATATATTTTAATAAGGTATAGAAATCTCGCCTACGAGAGATTCATTCATCAAGCGACGAACGGTGTCGATATCGTCATACTTCGCGTGCAAAAACATCAACTTCGCCACTGCTGCTTCTACTGTACTATCGTAGCCACTCAACACGCCAGTTTCCTTGAGCTGATAACCGTTGCTGTAACGCGACATCTCAACGAAACCAGTCACGCATTGGCTGATGTTAACGATGGTAACGCCGCGCTCAGTTGTTTCGCGCAGCAACTTAATGAGCCAAGGAAATTGCGGTACATTGCCGCTTCCGTAGGTGCGCATGACGATGCTGTGAAGGTCAGGCGAATTGAGAACGTGGCGAACGTTGTGCTCGTCGATGCCAGGAAACATACTTAGCACGACAATGCCTGCTTTCATGTCGCGGTGGGGTAGCATTGGTTTGCTAAAGTCAGGCTTTAGGATGTAATGTCTATTCCATGCGAAATTAATTCCTGCTTCGCAAAGTGATGGATAATTGAACGAGCCGAATGCATTAAAGCCTTCGGCGTTTTGTTTAGTGGAACGGTTGCCGCGTAGCAATTTCCCACTAAAATAAATGCACACTTCAGGCACGCAGGGCGTTCCGTCAGCGTTGCGGGCTGCAGCAAGCTGAACGCTGGTGATGAGATTTTCCTTACCATCCGTACGCAACTGACCAACAGGAAGTTGACTTCCAGTCAGAATGACCGGCTTTGTCAGATTTTCGAGCATAAACGAGAGCGCCGACGCAGTATAAGCCATTGTGTCGGTGCCGTGCAGAATAACGAATCCTGCATATTTGTCATAATTTTCGCTGATGATTTGAACGAGTTTCGACCAACATTCTGGCGACATATCACTCGAATCGATTGGTGGATCAAACTGATAAATATCCACGTCGGTCTTTAAATATTGAAACTCTTGTACTTGGGATTCGAGATGCTCGAAGTCGAGCGGTTGGAGTGCGCCAGTTGTGGGATTTTGTCCCATGCCTATTGTGCCGCCTGTATAGATTAGCAGCACTTTGTCGCATTGGTTGATAGAATGGTTTTCCATCTTGGTAAGGTTAGATGGTGCGAAGATACTATTTTTTTTGCGAAGCACAAATCTAACTCTTAAATTTATCGTAACATTCTCATAATAATTTGTTTTGGAATAATTTGCTTTATAGAAAATTTATCGTATTTTTGCAAAAAATTATAAACGAACATTTTTCACAATCGCTATGAAAAAAATTCTTTTCTCATTTTGCCTCTTTGCTTCAATCATTATTTTTGGTAGTTGTGTAAGTAGCAAAAAAGTTCCTTATTTTCAAAACATTGACTCAATTAGTCTCGCTGCGTCTCGCGGACTGTATGATGCGCGCATCATGCCTAAAGATATGTTGACAATTACCGTCAATACTTCTGACCCAGCAGCGTCTGCACCTTTTAACCTTGCTGTTTCAAAGACGGTTGGAACCAATGGCGAGTTGTCTTCTGGTTCAAATTCTTTGCAAGGATACCTTGTTGATAATAACGGAAACATCAACTTCCCGAGTGTTGGACGAATCCAAGTTGCTGGTTTAACGAAACCTGAATGTGAAGATTTGATTAGCGAAAAAATTAGACCATTCCTCGCCTCGAGTGAAATTCCAATCGTAACCGTTCGCATGGCAAGTTATCGCGTAACTGTTACTGGTGAAGTCGGAAGTCCTAAAGTTATTCCTGTATCTTATGAGAAGCTGAGCATCATTGAAGCTTTGGCACAGGCAGGTGACTTGACTATTTATGGTCGTCGTGATAATATTCTTCTAATTCGTGAAGATGCAACTGGAGAAAAGCATCATGTTCGTCTAAACCTTAATGATGCAAACATCATTAACTCACCTTACTATTACCTGCAGCAGAACGACATCGTTTATGTACAGCCAAACAAGGTGAAATCGGGTAACTCAGGACTTGGAGCTGCAACATCTATTTGGTTCACATGTATCAGTATGTTGATGTCAATCACGACATTCGTAATTAACTTGGTGAAATAAACTTTTCAATCACATAAACAAAAAAGAGGCAATCATCAGATTGCCTCTTTTTTTGTACTCTTTCGTTTGTTATTTCATTGGTTTAATTTCATAATCTATGCAAATCCAATTCTGGAATAACACAAAAAAAGTGGGTCGGACTATGTCCAACCCACTTGTTCTCTCAATTTTGTTCGTGTAGTTGATTATTCAGCTACGGTTGTGTCAGCTGCTACAGTGTCAACAACTTCTTCTACCAATGTGCTGTCCAGTGAGTCAACTTCTTCTGCAGGAGCTGCTGTTTGGTTGCCACATGATGCGAGTGAAATTGCAGCGAAAGCTACGAACATCAAAACTAATTTCTTCATTTTCTTTACTTTTTTAAGTCTGTAAAACAATATTGTTTATTAAAACGTTGCAAAGGTATGTATTTTTTAAAATACGCAAATACTTTTTTAAACTTTTTTTTCGATGTTTTTTGTAACTTTTTTATAAATCTCTGATAATCAGCTGTTTACAAAAGTTAAATATTTGTTAAAATTTTCTGTGTGCCTTAACAGATTATAAAAAATGAAACATTTTTGCCGATTAAAGGACTACGATTTTCAATAAATTAACCCAAATCGCATCAAAATCAATCAAAAACTTATACCTTTGCACCATATATATAATATAATAAGGTGTAGATCCATCTCGTCAATCAATGATAGACTCTTCTGTATTTCAAGGAAAAAAGGCTGTTTACTATACTTTGGGTTGCAAACTAAATTTTTCTGAAACGTCAACTTTCGCTAAACAGCTTTCGTCAATGGGTGTCGTAACTGCACTGAAAAACGAACCAGCCGACCTTTGCATCATCAACACGTGTTCAGTTACTGATATGGCTGACCACAAATGTAGGCAGATTATACGTCGATTAGTTCGTGAAAATCCTCATTCGTTAGTCGTTGTTACTGGTTGCTATGCGCAGTTGAGTTCAGATGAGATTGCCGAGATTGAAGGCGTGAGTCTGGTGCTTGGCGCTAACGAAAAATCTCGTTTAATTGAATTTCTATCTGATGCTTGGGTTAACCAAGAATTAACCGAACAGCAACGTATCCATGTAGTTCCGATGAAAGAAATATGTGATTTCGCGCCCAGCTGTTCGCGCGGAAATCGCACGCGCTATTTCTTGAAGATTCAAGATGGTTGCGATTATTTCTGCACTTATTGCACGATACCTTTCGCTCGCGGTCGTTCGCGAAACGCTTCCATTGAATCGTTGGTCGAACAAGCTAAACAAGTGGCAGAGGAGGGTGGAAAAGAAATCGTTTTGACTGGCGTTAACATCGGCGATTTCGGTAAAACAACAGGCGAATCATTCTTCGATCTCGTCAAAGCGTTAGACGACGTCGAAGGTATATCGCGTTACCGCATCAGCAGCATCGAACCCGATCTGCTTTCCGATGAATTGATTCGCTATTGCGCACAAAGTCGTGCGTTTATGCCACATTTCCACATCCCATTGCAAAGCGGTAGCGACGAGGTGTTGCGTTTGATGCACCGAAAGTATGACACTGCACTTTTCGCGCATAAAATTAATCTCATCAAAGAACTAATGCCTGATGCATTTATTGGCGTTGACGTGATGGTTGGTTGTCGTGGCGAAACGCCTGAATGTTTTGCCGAATGCAAACAATTTCTTGAAAATCTTGACGTAACGCAACTTCACGTTTTTCCTTATAGCGAGCGACCCAAGACTGCTGCGTTGCGCATCCCGTACATCGTTCCCGAATCGGATCGCAAGCATCGAACGCAAGAACTCATTAAACTTTCCGACGAAAAAACGCTGGATTTCTATGCCAAATACATCGATACCGACGCTGAAGTGCTGTTCGAAAAAGCGCCTCGCGGTAAGGCGATGCATGGTTTTACACGAAACTACATCCGCGTTGAACTTTCCCCAAGTCAGGCGCGCGAGGAATACGATAACCAACTGTTGCGCGTTCATCTCAAAGGTTTTAATTTTGACAAGAGTGCGCTGAAAGCGGAAATTATTTAACAAATAAAAAAGATGGAAAAAGTCGCGATTGTTATCCTAAACTGGAATGGGCAGAAAATGTTGGCGCAATATCTGCCGTCATTGCTTCAATTTACGCCAGCCGATGCACGCATTTATGTGGCGGATAACGCTTCTACCGACACGTCTGTCGATTTTGTCAAAACAAATTTTCCTTCTGTAAAAATTATTCAATTAGAGCAAAATTTCGGTTTTGCAGAAGGCTATAACCGCGCGTTGCAACAGGTTGATGCAACGTATTATGTTATTCTCAATAGTGATGTTCTCGTAACCGAAAACTGGTTGAATCCGTTGGTCGATTTCATGGATCAGCATCCCGATTGCGCAGCTTGTCAACCTAAGTTGCTTTCTGTTGCTGATAATTCATCGTTCGAATACGCTGGTGCAGCAGGTGGTTTCATCGATGCATTGGGTTATCCATTCTGTCGCGGTCGTTTGTTCGATACAGTCGAGCAAGATAACCACCAATACGACGCGCCTTGCGAAATTCATTGGGCAACTGGCGCTTGTATGTTCGTGCGACGCGATAGTTTTTGGTCAGCCGGCGGTTTTGATGCACGCTTTTTCGCCCACAATGAAGAAATCGACCTTTGTTGGCGTATGCGAATGCGAGGCGAAAAGATTTATAGCGTTCCCGCTTGCAGCGTGTTCCATGTCGGAGGCGGTACGTTGCCGAAAGGAAACCCGAAAAAGACGTTTCTGAATTTCCGCAACAATCTCACAATGCTTTACAAAAATCTGCCCGAACGCGATTTGAAACGCGTCATGCGATGGCGTTGGTTGCTCGATTACGTCGCTGCCTATCAAACATTGCTGTGTAATTTCAACATGAAAGACTTTCGCGCCATCTACAAAGCGCGTCGCGCGTTCAAGCAATGGAAGCACGAATTTGATAACGACCGCAAAAAGATTCAGCAACAACGTGTAGATAATCTGCAAAACGACCGCAAACCTTATTCCATTTTATGGCAATATTACGCGCTTCGCCATAAAACTTTTGACAAATTATCAGAATAATCAATCCGCTTTTTTGCGTTTTCTGAAAAAGAGTAGGGTAATTCTCGCGCGCGTACATTATATAATATTATAATAGAAAGAACGTTCACCGAGTTGTTTCGATGAACGTTCTTTGTAGTTTGTAGTAAGAAGATTAAAAATTCCCCATATTAGCATTCAGAAAACAGATACTACATGCCATAATATTGGAAAAATGTAAGAATTTTATGTATCATTTGTTGGAAAAATGTAATATTTTAATGTTATATTTATTGGAAAAGTGTGTTTTTTCGGTTAAAAACTTGTTGGAAAATGTAATTTCGTTATTTTTGCAACATAAAACCTCAATTTAGTAGTCTATGTTACAACGTAAGAATGAGACCATTATACGCGAATCCTTACTCAATGAGAAGCGAGCATTGTTAGTGACTGGTGCAAGACAGACTGGTAAGACATTCTCTATTCGACGTGTTGCGAAAGAGATTTATGAAAATGTTGTAGAGGTGAACTTTATTGAAAGCCCAGAAGCGAAGGCTATTTTCTCAAATCCAAGAGATGCACAAGAGATTCTACTTCGCCTGTCTGCTTTTTCTAAAGAACGCATGATACCAGGCAAAACTCTTATATTTTTTGACGAGGTTCAAGAATGTAAGGATATTGTTACGGCAATTAAATTTTTGGTTGACGAGGGAAGCTATCGTTATGTTATGAGCGGTTCGCTACTCGGCATCGAACTGAAAGATATCCGTAGTATTCCCGTAGGCTACATGAGTGTGTTGGAGATGTATCCACTCAATCTCGAAGAATTTGCGTATGCCGTTGGAATCAGCGATGACGTCATATCATATCTACAAGAGTGCTTCCTACAAGTCAAACCTGTTGATGATTTCATACACCAACGTATGCTGGAACTAATGCGTCATTATCTCTTAGTTGGAGGAATGCCGGCTGTCGTACAAACCTATGTCGATACAAATAACGTAAAGGATATCGTTGCTACACAACAAGATATCATCAATGCTTACAAACTCGACATCTCTAAATATGCAGAGGAAAAGAAATTACAAATAGACGAAATCTACGAACTTATTCCGGCAGAACTGAATGCAAAGAATAAGCGTTTCATCCTAAAAGAACTGAATGCCAAGGCACGATTCCAGCGGTATGAGAATGATTTTCTATGGTTAAAGGATGCGGGTGTTTCTATTCCTGTGTATAACGTTGAAGAACCCAAACTTCCTCTATTGCTTGGTAAACAACGTAATCTGCTCAAACTATTTCTGAGCGATGTTGGACTTTTGGCAGCCATGTATGGAAATCAAATACAAATGCGCCTTTTTAGTGGCGACGTCAATATCAACAATGGTGCTATCTACGAGAATTTCGTAGCGCAAGAGTTATCTGCCAACGGACTTGCAGTCAACCATTCACTATACTATTTCAATAGCAAAAAGCAAGGCGAACTCGACTTTGTCATTGAATACGAAAATCATGTGCTCCCGATAGAAGTAAAATCTGGGAAAGATTATGCTCGACACAATGCTCTCAACAATGTGCTCTCCAATGCCGATTATGACATTCCGCGTGCCTTAGTGTTGTGTCAAGACAATATTCGTACAAAGGGCAAGGTTGTTTATTTCCCTATCTATATGACCATGTTCCTAAAACACAAACAACCCAATGAGCAAACTATACGTTTTGACAAATCGGGATTGTAACCTATAAATAATATAACCGACAAAATGGCGTATTTACGCAGATTTGTCGGTTATAAGTTGTAATGAGCAAGATAGTTAATTACGACTCTTTTTCCAGAGCTCGGTCATACATTTCCACGCCACCACAATGCGAGAGGTGATCATGCAGTTCGCGAGGAACGAGAATGACAGTGCGACCGTCGGCACACTCGTGGAAAACGCGAATGCGCTTGTTGGGATTACCGCAACGCTTCCAAACATCTTGTTCTGTGCAATTCCAGCGCTCCATTAGGCGTTCTACGGGTTCGGAATCGCCTTTGTAAACTTTTACTTCGTCAATCGACACGCCTTTTTGCTTAGCCAAGCGGTCGTAGGCTGCTTCGTGAAGAAATTGTCGGTCGTAACTGCCATTTTTCGGACGCAGAAATTCGCCAATTCCTTTGTCGCCTTCGAAAACTACTTTAGCAAAAACGCAACCGATTGTTTCGTAATCCACTTCGCCATTCTTGTATGGCACGCCGCTCTCGCAACGATTTTCTTTCAGAATTTCACGCCATGTCAAATTGCGCATGTTGCTGTACAGTCCACGTCGTGGCATTGCGTTGAAATCATACGGCAAATAGCGCGACTCTCCCTTCTCTCCGCTCCAGTTTCCTTGTGGAAACATCGCGTAAGTGATAGCATGGCGCTCGTCAGCCGTTAGATTTCGTTCGATGATAGGTGAATATTTCATAATTGTATCGTTTGTTTGTCCCGTTTTTTCATCCGTTCGCATGCCCTTTTCCTGCGTACTATCCGCGCTCACAATGCTTTTAGCATCGTCGATAAACGCTTCAACCAACTGAATCATCTTTTCCGCCTTCCCAATCGCATCTTCCGCCTTGAGCAACGAGTCGCTTTCGCAAGAAGTCATCGTAAAAAGCAATGAAAAAATGATTGTTAGCGTTTTTAGTTTCATGTAGGAATAACGGATTTTTCGCATTTATATTATTATATAAAAGGAAAAGTCCTCGATAAAACTATATCTTATCGTTGTCGCTTGTGCTTCGTTTTTGTTTTTTTAGTTGTCCTTTTTTTATTTATTGTGTCTGCGATTTCATCACTTTGCCTACTTAACGCTGCCTTTATCTTGTTTTTTTTGCGGTTTAATTCTTCATCGTGTAACGTTTCTAATGTCTTTTTTCTGTTTTCAAAAGCATTCTTAAAATCGGAGAAGTTAAACTCAGAATTATCTCCGTTAACTGATGCTTTTTTTATTAGTGTGTCTAAAATCGCGTTCTTTATTTCTCTGCCAGAAAAACTACTTATTTTTTCATTTCCTTCGCATATTTTGCTAAGTTCTCTTATTTCTTCGTCAGTTAGTGGAGTCATAGGAAGTTTTTGCGGAATATCCTTGCGAATAATTGCCATCCTTGCTTCTTCATTAGGTAAATCAAACTTTAGATGCTTTAATATACGCGATTCAAAAGCTCTATCGTAATTTGTAACAAGGTTGGTTGCAAAGATAACAATGCCAGAGAATTGTTCCAGCAATATCAACATTTGACTTCTTAAAGAGTTCAATGCTTGATCAGAACCTTGTTGTACGTTTTCGATTCTTTTTCCTAAAAATGAATCTGCTTCGTCGAAAAATAAAACACAATCTTCTTCTTGTGCAATGTCAAATGCACGTTGTAAGTTTTTAGCTGAATCTCCTAAATATTTACTTTCTATTTCTGCGTAATTTAGTGCTAAAAGCTTTTTACCTAATTCATTTGCTAATGCGTGAGCACACATTGTTTTACCAGTTCCAGGAGGTCCATAGAAATTTAATACGCTTTTAGGAATACTATCTACTTCATTAAATCCCCATTCGTTGTAAATTAATTCTTTATACCTAATAACATCCATTGCTTCATGTATTTCCTGCAATAATGTTTCAGGCAAAATCATTTGTGAGAAATTGTATATTGGATTTATCGGACAGAAATATGGTTGTGATTCATCCGAATTCTGTTTCTTCTTCGGTTGTTCTTTTATTTCCTTACGTTTAAACAACATTTCGATATGCAAGATTTGGTCAGAAGAAAGTACTGCACTCAATTCTGTTGTTTTACCATCTAAAAAGTTTTTTGCTGAATCAATAACAACAAGACTATCTTTTAATTCGAAGGATGCATTTTCGTTGGAAAGTAAGAATGGAACGTTTATGTCTTTCTTTTTCTTTTCAAGACAAATGCTATAATCTAAGTCCCAATTTCTTTGATTGATTTTCTCGATTGTCGCTTTTATTTGTGATAGAAATGCGTCTTCAAATGTTTGAAGATATATAACAGTTTCCTTAAATGGCTTTACTTCGTATGAAATCATAAGTGATTATTTCTTTAATTGAATATCTTTATCTTTGGAAGTTCTATTTTGGGGACTATTTCAGGAATAACAGAACGCATTTTCCCATATTTAATGTCGGATGAAACGCCCTTTGAAGATTCTAATGTAAAGCTTGTAACTTTTTTCTTTTTCTCGAATATTTCTACATCAACACAGTTATACTTCTTTGCTTTCTTAATTTTATATTTAAAGCTATTGAGTTTAAACAGATTTCCAAGTTCCTCCAGAAGTGTTTTATATAAGAATAGTCTTATTGTTTCTTCGGTCAGGAGTACCGATAAAATCAGTACTCCTGCCAAAGGTAAAAGGAATTGTATCATGTTCTATTTACTTTAGTTTAATACAACGATACCATCCTTACTTGCATGCGAAAGAACTTCCTCCAATTTCGCATCAAAGTTTTTCGCGTATATTATCTTAGCATTTTTAATTGCATCTTTTTCCTCAGAAAAAACACCTAAGAATAATGTTTTGTAACCATCTTTCTCGGTGTACTCGTTGGTTCCAAATGTCAATTTCATGTCTTTCGTAATAAAAGGAACGTCTTCTTTCGCATTTAAGTTTATAGCGCGGAAGTATGCAACAACAGAATCCATTGATAATTCTCCTTCAACTGTTTCTACAGGAATACCAGTAGGAAGATTAAATGGTTTATGAAACGATGGCGCATTGCCACGCATCTTGTATAAAACTGCACCTGCAATAACACAGACTGCTAATAATCCTATAAAAAATGAACCGTTCATATCTTTATCTTTTTTCATTTATTAAATGTATTGATTGGTTATTGAAGAACAACGATGCCATCTTCGCTTGCATGACTAAGAACTTCTTCTGTCTTTTCGTCAAAGCTTTCGGCAACCACTGTCTCGAAATTTTTAATTTGATCAGTTTCTTCATCATAAACTGCAGAGAAAATACCACAATCTACATGTGGCGCATTTTTTATCTTTTCTCTTAGTTCTGGACAGTTATCCAAATCAATGATAAATGGATTGTCTTTTCGGGGATCAAGATACATCCTCTTAAATCTGTCCACAACGTTGCGGAAGAAGTTGAGTGCTCCGCGAATAATTTTTGCTACGACTTCTTTAAGAGATGCCCAAAGTTTTTGTAGCGCTCTATAAATAGCACTTCCAATAGATCTTAATGAATCAAATAGTCCCATATTTTTTAAGTTTTTAGGTTATACAATATTTTAGAAATTAATTTAAAACAACGATATCACTCTTTTCGAAAAGATTTTCTACATCACGTGCTAATCCTTGAGCTACAATCGTGATATATTTATTTTCATTTTGAGGGAGTAATTCGTCATTTTTGAGGAATGCAGTGTAGAGATAATTCGCTTCTTTCTTCTTTCTCAATGTAACTGCAACGCCATTAGAATTAGAAACCATATTGGCACGAATTATACCAATAAGTTTCTCTTTGTTAATCAATTCCACGTCCTCTACAATTATATTGGGTGGCAATGGAGAAACAAATAAATCGCCTGGATTACCAGGATTAAGTTGATCTTTAAAATCTTTATACTTTTTCTTTGCCTCTCGAAACTTTTCGATATACTCCTTTATTGTAGGATAGTATTCATCGAATAGTGATTTTAGCTTTTCGGAAATTGGACCTATCCAATTTTTTCCTGCATCTACAAATTTTTTAATGTTTTCGATGTCCATAGATAAAATGTTTTATTGTTAAACAAAGTTGTGATATATTTTTATTCTTTATCTCTTCACCCAACCTCTACCAGCATTACGCGAGTAATAAAGTCCTTTGGAGGTGTTAGCGAGGAGTTCGGTGCCTGCGTCTTGCAGATTTAGGAAGTCGCCATACGACGAGTTGTTGCAGCGAACGACGAACGAACGCCCTTGATTAGTGGAAACGTACAAGCCTTTGCTGGTACAGGCGAGTAGCTCGTTGCCGTAGGGCAGCAAGTCACGAAAAGTTCCGTAGCTGTTGCCGTTGTATCGCACAGTCCATGAACGACCTGCGTTTTGCGAGAATTCAATAGTGTTTTTCGCAGTGTTGATTCGGAGCATTTCTGCACCGAGATTAATTAGTTGTGGCATATTTTTAAGGTTTTAATATCAGTTTATACTTTGCAAAAAAGAATGGTTTTCGGCTGACAGTTTCGCTTTACGCGCGAATACTTTATAAAAAGTATAAACACAAAAAGGGGCGTGAACCGTCTAAACCCATTCTCTGACAGTAAGGTTCTGGTAAACCTATGATCCGGAAAAGAGGAAAGAGAAATCCACACCCTATACAGGGAGTGAACCTGCTTCGACTTTTGCATTTTTGGATCATTATTTAAATTTACCAGATTTAACTGTCCAAATGCAATCATCGTGCACAAGTGCACTTTTTCGCTACAAATATGTGAGCAATTGCAAATATAACGATATTTTCTTATTGCTTCCAAATTTTTCACAAACTTTTTAGGATTCCTCTATTACTTTTTCTTAATCCGTTTTTACGTATTTTATAGGTGTATCCAGCGTTGCTGGTCGCCTGTCGTAGAGAGAGCGAGAATGATTGCAAAGAAAAGGATGCACAGCACGACGAGAGGATAGGTTGCGCAGAGCGAAAGAAAAGCCCAACCTACTTTTTTCACCGCGCGCGAGATAAGGTTACCTTCCTCGCGCTGCACGCTGTCGAGTTCGTTGTTGTGGTTCGTGTTCATGGCGCAGCGTTATTTGTTCATGTGTTCCTTGCCATAGACCATTATCATAGCGAATTGCGCGGTGGCGATGACGCCTCCAACGATGCAAGCCGCTTTCCCTTCGAGACTCAACGACTCCCATGCGTGCGTCAGTTTGCCGCTAACGAGGTCGCCAATCGTTTTCCCAATCATTTCTTTCATAATTTTTCGAGTTTTAAGTGTTAATGATAGCGCAAAAATAAGTTGACCTTCGGCAGTAAAATTGCCGATGTAGAAAATTTTTTGTTGTAAAATAGAAAAAAATGCACGTGAAAAGTGTTAAAAAAGAGTGTTAAATCGGCGTGTCAAAGATTGTTAAAAATGTTAAGTTTTATGTGTTAAAATTTTATTCCACGCGAAAAAAAAGTGCGTTTTTTGCGATTTTTTTCGCCCTTTGATGTGGACTACGGATGCAAAAAGGCTGTTTTTGAGTCGTAAATGGGCGCTTTAGAAATCTATCTCACGTG
>Ga0065711_1008800_pt1 | contig 21044 bp, 11 predicted proteins | sample Hoacrofraction12_FD_59098 | JGI IMG/M metagenome (GOLD analysis project Ga0065711, IMG submission 59098) | Hoatzin crop microbial communities from Cojedes, Venezuela - Epithelial fraction 12 v2 (version 2) | ecosystem: Host-associated > Birds > Digestive system > Esophagus > Crop | place...
CATGCGAGTTGTCCCACCACGTTTCTGTGATGGCGACCAAGTCGTAGCCGTCCTGCTGTATAATGGCTTCCAGCTCCTCCTGTTTATTGGCCATACTACGTGCATTGGTGCATTATTGGTGCACATAGAATGTGATTTCCAAACGGGAATCAGACCAAGGTACTGTGATTAATGCTCCTGCTCATGACCTACTGAGATGTTAAATAAATAATTTCCATTTTCCCAGGTGCTTTGAGATTGTAGTGAAGATTAGCAGCAGTTGCCCTTCCTGATCTGTCATACGGTAAGGAGGACTGAAACAGGGCTGCTTGCTTATAAACGTTAATCTGCTCTTCTCATCTTTTCATAGGTTGAGTTTCTCTGTTAGAGTTTTAAAAGACAGTGGCTGCAAAAGAGAAATCACATGAAGAGATACACACAAAGGTTAAGTTCATTGTGCACATTTCTTAAATCTTATAGAACTGAAAAATCTTATTTTTCACGACTTAAAATTAATATGAAGATCAGCCTGATATTTTTTGATTCTTCCTGGTCCAGTTACCTTCACAGAAAAATAAAGAAATGACAGTAATAAAAATATGTAGCATCCATACCACATGCTTACTTCCAACTTCCCCTTCTCTAGCTGCAAGTAAGCAGCAAACAAAGTTCAAGAGGTATGATGCATTTGAAAGCCCATCCACTGTCAGGAAGGGATAAAACCTTCACTGCTATGACAAAAAAATATTTAAGAAAATTTTAAGAGGCTGAGATCCTAGAATAAGAAGCATTTTTAGGCACTGAATGCATTGTTATATAACAATATTTTGCCAGTTTTGCTAGATCTTTTCAGTTGTCCCACATATATCCTTTAATTCTGTTAATCAACCACTGTAAGAACAGCTGTACCACGCACAGATGTCTGAGCAATGTTAGCCACTATAAGCACTATTAATTAATTAGCTAGGGTTGTTGAGAGGCAGATAAATTAATCACAGCCAGAATACTTCAGAAGCAGCACTATGCTACTGTGAATGAGCAAGTGTGGACATCCTAAATGGTCCCGCAGTGGAGAGACGTGCTTACAGTCCAGGTACCACTGCGTGGGCCGTAACAGCAGCCTGCTAACACACGGAGATGGACAGCAGAAAGGAAGATCTCAATACATTATAAACCAGCGGCCAAAAGAACAAATGCAAAATCTGTGAGGCGGAAGTTAAATGACCTGCGGTACAAACCTGTCTAAATTCAGTAGCCTGGCTCTCTGATCTGGGCAGGAACAAGGACAGGTGAAGGGAATTCGCATTACGGTGCTATCGGCCTCCCTCCCCCTCAAACGCAGGCAAGCAAACCAGAGCAAATCCCAGCTTGGAGAGCAGCAGAACAAGACCCAGACTTCCCAGAGCCTATTTCTAGGTGATCAAATGTCATGGTAACCAGCGAGAGAGCCAGGCAGCGAGAGGGGCTGCTCAGGTCTGCGCGCAGCAGGCTCTGCGCAAGGCTGGGCAGCATCGTGGTGGTACCCAGCCCGGGCCGCAGCTGCACCACTCTTGGCAAGACCTTTGGTAAACTCATTTACAAAGCAAATATTTATGTCCAAAGGTGTTTATGAAGCTCAACGACTTCGTGCCTAGAAGACCTGCTAGTACCCCCTAACTGTAAGAAAACTTAGTGCTCTGCTATGAGCATCACTCCTAGAGCTTGTTCTTATCACAGAAAGATTTCAGCTTATTTAGTAGTGGATTAGGGCTAAATCTGGGCCTCATACTCCACAAGAACCCCCTCCAGATATTAAGTCAAAGGGGTCAATTCTAAGACAAAGTGCTCAGAAATGCTGGGAAGGTGCTTATGATATTTCTAAGAACAAAATACCAAATCAAATTACAACCATGAGGCAAGAACACGTGCTTTAAATTGAAGGGCAGCAGTAAGACAGAAAGAAAATAACCAAACCTAATTTATATCAAGAACCACAAGCCAATTAAAAAAAAAAATTCTTTTAAGGTCTTTAAAACCCTAATGTGTAATTTTTCCTGATTTGGTGAAAATTAAGAGTTCATCAGGCAATTTCCAATTTATTATCCCCCAAATTAGGAAAAAAATCCCCACTGCTGACTTCAGGTGAGCATTAAACAAAAATATAAACACTTTTAAGGTTCTAGCACTCAAGAAGGTAGAATGAAAGCTTAAAGACAACAAAACCCAAGAACAATCTGAAGCTCATAAACCAGAAGGTAAATAAAAAGGAAAAGAAAGAGGTATGTACCTTGTTCAGCAGAATTTGAAATACATTTTCCAAATACTGGAATTAGCAATAACATAGATTCCTCTATCTCATAAGTTTATATTTGACAGAAATGTGCACATACTTTGAAAAGCAATGCAATAAATACATCTGATATAGTTTTTCACTGGTGACATGAAGGATTTTTTGTTTAAATTCACAAAAATGTTAAAAACCAACCAAATGGAATTTGAAACTTTCCAAGTAAACCCACATCTCTGCTGAGAATAGAAAGGAAGACTTTCAGCTAAAGGACAGCTATTTTGGAGTAGTCGTAAGCATCTTAAAATAGAGGCTTAGAATTGAAGTTCTTTGTCAACCACAACAGTAGGCTCATGATGATGCTCAGTAACAGCACAAGACAAAGAAAATAATCTGCTATCATTTACTGCAACACCGGCTATTATAACCACACAGCCCAGATGTTAAAGTAGACATCTCATTGCGCAGCAGCCGCAGATGGCTCTGCTGCACTCCTGAGGCAGTTCAGTAAGCAGCTGTGAGGTCCCTTTGGGGCTGCCATGTGGTTACAGTGCCTATGGGTTTCTCGGTGTGAGGTCCTTTTGCACACTATTTTAAGTTCACCCACCTCTGTGGTGATGCCATCTCCCCCTTTTCATTTGAAAAGAGGGTTGCGAGTAAATGCTTCTTGACATCTACATGAGTGGTTTTGCTGTTTGGTATTTTTACTCTGTACTAATCACTTCATCACCATGACACCTCCCTGCTTTGTCTAGGCCAGGTACGGCTTCCTAGCCTCTGGCCAGTGGACACCCTAAGTGCCCGAGTGCCTCAGAACTTACTGATAAAAAGCACATCTTCATATTTACCTTTTTAGAAAGACAAAGGAAAACCACAACAGATTTCCCATCTGAAGAAAACGTGTTGTTGACATCATAAAAAAAGGAAGGACATATAACTAACTTATCTGACATTCAAACAAACTTCTAACGCAGTTCCAGTCCTTTTCCAGCCAGTCCCTACCTATCAAGAACTGCTTCTCCCCACTGTAAGATCAAATGGGGCTACAATCAGATTTTCCCCACCACCATTACCTACTCGAGATGCCCCAATTACTTCCTTCACCAGCTGTTTAGCAGCTCTTCTTTGCAAGAATCACTTTGTATTTCTTCTAAATTAAACATACTGCATCTAAGCTCACTTTAGGAGGAAACCAGGCCAAAATCCATTCTCCTGGTCCTTTTTTCAAGGCCAAATGGTTTTGCCAAGGAACCCAGCAGAGGAAAGGACGCCCTGCCTAAAGGGGAAAAAAAAAAAACTAAGTGAAAAAAAAAATCTTTGAAGACCTGGCTCATTGAAAAAGACCCCAAGAAGCCAGAACACATTTCAAACAGATTTAGCAAGCAGACCACAGCTGGGTCAATCACAGCATGTTCTGCAGCAGGCCCACAACTCTAACACTCGGGAGAGTATCATGTCAGCACTTCACATGATCAGGATTTCAGTGAGAAATCCTGGCCCCAACTGAGGTTGGACAGATGCTGCTTGGCCCACCTTACATTGCCTTTGAGTTATAATCAGCTGGAAAATGAGCACTAACAGATGTTCGCACCACTGCAGATCTCATACAGTTGAAGTCAACCAGTAAAGAATGAATATTGACAAGCAAAATACTGGTGGAGAACTCCATCATATTTCTAATGATTTATTAAGCAATGCGAGGCATAAAAGCAATAGACTATTTCAAACCCAACTTGCTGCTAGGCTAATATGTCCCAGTGTACGCAAGTGGTAAGGGTCAAAGAATTATCATCCTAGCAGGAAAAGCGTTAGCTACAGAGCAGGTTTGCTACGCAGCATTGTTTACACTTCTTACAGGATTTGAGCAAGCTTCTACTGAAGGCAACAGAATTACTTTTATCGGAGTCAGATCTATGGGGCAGAGAAGACTGTGCTACAGGGACTGCCGGTGTCCCACATGGTGTCCTTATCTGCTTATCTGATGGAGAGCAGCTACGTTGCTGCATGCCTCCGGGTTCCTCTGTCCCCAGCCATTCACAACAGTGGGGCTTCGGTCAGGGTCTCCGGCACATCCTACTGCCCGTGTGTACCAGGACCACTCAATTCAGCCCAGATCTGGGGAGACGCCATTTGGTGATTGAGCTTCCATATAAAATAAACTCTGAAGAATTGTATGGTCCCGCCTGCATCCAGTGACTTCCATGGAGAATCCTGCATACACAGAGGTCCTGACTTCTCTCCCATGAGACTAAGTTTCTAGATAAAAGGAGATACAGCATTTTCCATGTGATCCGTTTCTCAAAACATGCAACAGACCTCAGCCCAAGGAAAGAAGGCTGCGAAAAAGGGCTGTTAATGACAACTTATTTAAAGCCAATGAAAATCCTATGTGCAACGGGGACACCATGAGATCATATTTGTACAGAATACCAAATGTGTGTGATGCTCTACAAATCAACAAAAATGTGGGGACATTATTCTTCATCATATTTATCAATTTTACATTAATATAGCTTCATAAAATAGGGAAACTGCATAGCATCACCCCAAGCAAGTGGAGGTCTATCAACAAACCTGTCATTGAAGCAATCATAGTATCAGGCACAATACAAGCACAAGTTCATGCATAAGCATTAGGCTGCTTCTGAAACCACCCAGACTGTCGCCAGCAGAACACCCACAGCAGACTCTCTGGACCACCGGCTCAGTTCAGCAAAAGGCAATTCTACACTCCAGTACCATCACACTTTTAGAAACACTTCCCAGCTTAGGAATGAGTTTCCTCATGTTACATTGGGGGAAACGCATACTGAAATATTTATCAAATGAAACCAGCTTCCTTAAGCAAGAACTGGGCTGACTGAGCTCCTCGGTGTTCATATAGAGCTATGTGATCTGTCTGGAGAAGGTGCAACAAGTTGATGTTTTGAGGAATACAAGTTACTTACTATGACAGAGAGAAAAAGAAGGCTCTTGGGACTTGCTCTTGGTCCCACTCCAGTCCAAATCACTCACCTAGACCGCAGGGTTGTAAAAGCAAACTTTGGAGCAAAGCATGAGGTATAGGTGAGCAGAATTACATCCACGACTGAGGTGAAGACATTTTAACACTAAGACATGACTTCAGCAACAGTGTAACTGCTTCAAAACATTTTAAATAAACAGCACTTTCTGCCTGCCGCTATTTTGCCTTACTCCAATGTCAAAGAATTATAACTCAACCCAATTTTGGAGGCTCTAGAGCAGCAGGGGAAGTTTTGGTGTGGGCTGCCTGGACCTTACCCTAATGCTTTATACCAAGATTCAGGCAGTGAAATCTCTGGCCTTTCTACAGAAGAGAATTGTTTCTGGGCTTGCAGGAAACAGATAATTAGTTTCTGTTTCACTGGTACACCCCTACCACAGTCACCACTCTCAGAAGAACAGAGTCCAGGGAACAAAATGTATCTCCATTTAAAGCATTAATAAAATTAATACAAAGAACTGAAAGGAAAAAACCCAACTTCTGTCCTCATATGGCACGCACTTCTTCCTCCATCCAGTGTACCAAAGTGAAAGTAATTTCCCTTGACCAAAGGTTTTCTCTTCATCTTCTGACTCAGTTGAAAAATTATGAAAGCCACAATAATATCCAGATCTCTTTGCTTTTTTTTCTCCTTTTATGAGTTTTTCATGTGAAGCCTGAAGGGAAAGCAGAAGACTTCATCCCTGTCCTACCAGCACTCACTGCACAATGACAAAGCACACGTGTGAGGGCAAGTGCACCGTCTTACAAACTGAGAGCTCCCACAAATCTCAGACACCCTTAACCAGGCTGTTTTTGGCAGACCATGTGGTAGCATCAGAGCTCATCTCCCGTCAACACCTGCAGTTGAGGGAAAGGAACCTTAAGACCTAAACCTCAACAAAGAGTCTTTTGCCACAGCTGAGCTGTACTTTGTGCCAGCCTTCCCGATGCTTGGTGACTAAAAATTTCCTAGGTCCTAGTTATCCTTATCAAGTAGGGCATAAATAAATATGCCTCAAAGTTTCATCCATGGTATATACTCTTCCTGGAGTCAAACACTCAGACAGTATGTATTAGATGATAAAGAATATACACTCAGTTCTAATCTCAAAGCGTCCTTCCACATCACTAACGATATCACATCAAACCAGCCTTCACTCATTAGGACAGTTGTATCAACAGACAGCAAATGTTATATAAAATCTCCTAGATAAGAACAGGAAACATGCTGGCACATATTTACCTCCTTTTAATTAATGAACAGACTAGTTGCAGTCTATCTCGTGAAATAAGATGTAAACATAAATGACCTCCACATATGCCCTATCTTTCAAAACAGTTTATTGACGAGAGCTGCAGGAACAACCTCTCACCCACACTTGCTTCAGTACTATGTCCATTGCTCTGCCACTTCGAAAACGGAAGAGGCTGCATTTCTGTGCAGAAAGAAGAAAACCAGCCGTTGTTAAAGGTGCATCAGGCAAACACAGAGGTTCATCTCTGTGCCCGTGAAAGAAAATGGGAGGGATCATCCTAGAAATACACCTAGGCTTCTCCAGAGGAAATGGGATCTGCTGCAGAGACTGCATTACTGGGAAGCAGACACCTCATGACAGGTCACGGTGGAGAAAGAAAGGACAAACTGAAACGAGCCAGAAGAACAGAAAAAACGATGATGGGAAGGCTGGCTTATTAAAAAACATTGGAAGGGTGAGATGTGTTTGGAGCTAAGCAACAACGCTCATCCCAGGGTATTACAAGGCTTGTTTCAGCAAAGGCAAAACAAGCCATTTCCTTGGGCAGGGGACAGGCTTCTTCAGCTGTGCCAGAGATCAGCAGGGACCAGGTCTTCAGGCAGTCTCTCCTTCGAGCTTGAATGACTCTCTGCTTCTGCAACTCCCAAGGAACATTAGAAACTACAGACGATAAAGTGACCTTATCCTGGTCATAGTCGATAAGGCAAAAGAACTGCTGTTGATCTCGCTGGGTCTAGGACTCGTTCCCATTTCACTATGTAAATTTTCAGTGGAGGAGGAAAACTCTTCAATCAGTTATTTTATTTGGTAATCTCAGACCTCTGCTTCTGCTGGGATTTTTTTTTTTTTGGTTGTTGAGTTTTTTGTTTGCTTGTTTGTTTTTTGAATGTTTGTGTAGAGTTTCTTCTGTCGCTTCCAGGGGTTTGGCCCAAATCGGCACCCAAGGAGTTGCGGAGGAATCTGGTAAAGCTTAAGACATCCAAAGTCGAAGATTCATTTTGTTCACGCTCTGTTTGCATGCAAGAGATTCGGGTCGGGGTTTGATGCCTTGCGACCTATGCTTGCAGCATGCAGCAGCATCCTCTTGGGGCTTTTCCATTGTGTCAGTTTGTGACAGCCTGAACAATTTCACAGCACGGTAATGCAGATCAGGGCACAGGCTACACTGAGAATTATAACCACACTCTGAAGAAGCGGAGTTGTCACCACCTCTACGTCCAGGCGGTTAGCGAAATGCCATTTCTCAGGCATCATTCTCAGATTTCAGGAGCAAATGATGGAAATACAATTAATGAAATTACCTAATGAAAACAGAAACTCAGTTATAGGCTTCACACTGTGTCTCAGTTAGACTGTGCTTAGGTCAGAATTCTCAGGTGTTAATAAGGGTGTTAAAACAAAGAAAATGAACAAGTGATGGAAAAAAATCAGCTAGGCGCAGTAACAAAAATGCTCATAATTAGCATCTGTTTTACTGAAGGTATCACAAAGCTTCAATAGCAGTATATAGCATTAGAGGATTTTCAAACACACCATTGTAATAAAAGCAAACACAAGAAATTCAGAAAGAATGTTCTATATTAACTTGATATTGCCATGGTAAACAGTTTTACAATCTCGTAAGAAAGACTAAAAAGATCACAAGTTACCATGGCACCATTCTTCCTTCCAGCTTCATGTTTTCAACACAAAATTGGATACTTTAAAGTATTGTACTTTCTCCACTGCAAACTCGTTCATCCTTTTCTGTGGGAAGCTGCAATAACCAGCACATGGTTTTTTCAGAATGTCTTTGTTCACTGGAGTCATTAGCTTATTATTCATAATTCATAATAGTTTTCACAATTTGAAAATGAAATAATTTCTGGATGCAGTTTTCCAAGGTAACTTCAGACAAAGCTTCTGAACCAGATTTTTCTCTCAGGTATGCTGCTGTAGAAGCTGGAGTTCTCTGGGTTTGTCTGATCTCAGCTGAGATTAGCAGTTGATCTACTGTTTATTCACTTGCTCAACTGTGATAAAAACCTGCCAATTACAAAGCATGCTCCTGTCACTCCAGACGGGCAGCGCTAGAGGGGCAGCTCGGAAACGAGAAGAGAAAGCGTGTCATACGGTATTAAAGCAAGGGAGACAAGGGCACATCGCCAGGACCTTTTAGGACCTCTGCTGAGCCTTTGCGAGGACCCTTGTGAGGCGTGTGAGAGACAGACATCTATAGACACACTTCTGACAAAGCCACATCCAGGGCTACTTTGTGTACTTCCTAAAGCAAAACAGGAATCCAGCCTCAAGGAATGAGGAGCTGATATATATAAAAAAAAAAAGAAAAAAAAAGAAAAAAAAAGAAATTAAACACCAGCCTGCAGGTATTCATTTACATTGAAATGCAGATTGTTTTGGCCATGGAGAAACATTAGGTTTCATAGGTTCGCATTAAGAGTATACTTCCTTTGCCATTACTGCCTGTCTGCTTACCTACCTGAACGAATACAGGTGTTAACTGACAAGCTATACTTTACAAACATCATATACAAACTGCCTCACGGACATATCAAGGCTGTGATCTGCTACATCTAGGAGGAAATGCCACCTTGCTGCTTGACAGGAGCAGACTAAATATCAGCAAACCGCTTCCTGATCTTAGCAACCGCGCTCACGTCACGTGAACGACTCCTGCAAAACATAGAGTGAAAGCAGGAAAGTCAGGTTGTGTCATTCTGCATCTAAGGAGAACACCACACTTAGCTACGGAGCAAGCCCTCACACGTCAGTGGGACTTCCTCCTTCACAGGAGTGCCATCTCCTCCTCTCCACATATCGCACTGCCTAAAGGCAAGAGAACTCACTCCAGAGTTTTTTCAACTCCAGAGTCCCCAAAGCCACCTCACAGGCACTACTGCCAGCTCTGCTGCCAACAGCAAAACAAGCACTATGCTCACCTTGGAGCTGCCCTGGGAGAAAGCAATTGCAGCCCTGCCATCTGCGGGCACTCACCAGCTTCCCTTTCCTGTGAGTTTCTTCTCCATGGGGGAGAGTTTCCTGCCCAAGCACAAAGCTTTACCCCACCAAGGGACCTGGGGGAAAAAGAAGCACAGTTCCCCTCCTCCTGCTCAGGCTCAATACAGGAGGCTGTTGTCTACTTAAATGTCATTTGTATGGTTCACCTTGGTAGCACAGGCAGTGAGATTACTCAAGTGCTGCATCAAAAACATCGCACAGAGATACCTGCAAAACACCCCACTCTTTCTTCTCCTCCTGCAGCAGCTGTGTCTATAGTGATTATTTGCATAAGTCACTCAGATCAGTTGTTATCAATGACTATATGGTGGATTATCACTTAATGTTCTTATACAAATAAGGTTTTTACCTCCTTGACAAAGGGGGTATTTTTGGCTAGGTGGAAAACACTTCAGGGCTGAGACAGCAGCCCAGTCTCCCACAAGGAGAGCAGCTGACTTGCTATGAAACAGCTTAACTTACCGGCCATTCGGAAAGCTTTTTATTTCAATACCATATTCATATGGGCAAGAACAGTGGAGCTGGTTGTTCTAGCTTGTATATTTAGAGTGGAGCATGTTTATTAAGCATTTGCAGGCTCACAATATAGACAAGTTGACGTGACGTTTTGGGAGCAGAGGAGCAGCTACGTCAAGAAAGGAAATATTACTTTTAGTTGGCTTACAAAGAACAGCACTGCATACCTTGGCTGATCTATGCCCATGCAATACAACAGGAAGGCTTCCTACCTATAACTGAATGCTCACAAGAAAACGTTTTTAGCCCCAGGTTTCAGATCTTGCATCTAGAAAAATTCTCCCCTACCATATTACACTTTTTCTCCCTAAGCAACATGTACACAAACATCTACAACGAACAGGCTCCAGTAAATTAAAAACTAAAGGACCAGTTTCAAAGACATTGGTCTGAGCTGGGTGCCTAGACCTCATTCACCGTCAGTGAGAGTTCACTATTGCACTTGAACAATGAATTTCTGAAACTTTTTAGATACAAGAGGTTATTTTGGCACTTTGCCCTTGCAATGCAACCTCCTGACCCACAGGCAGAAGTTTTGCTGAAAAGCAGCACTGGGTTACCCTCTTCCACCACAACACGTGGCAGCTGAAGGCTGCTGCCATCCAGCAGCTGGAGGTTTTCACACGCCTCAGCACCGGGGGGCAAAGCTGTGACCCCCAAACCCCATGCTACTGCCAGGCTATTACGTTTTTGGTTTGGGTTTTTTAGTTTCTTGTTTTGTGTTTTTTTCGTTCGTGGTGTGTTGTTTTTCGCTTTTTTTTTTTTAAACTACCAGTATTACCAATTTCCTGAGGCAAAGAAATATATCTGTCCTAGCCAGATATATTCAACGTCTTAATTTGTACTGACAGAAGAATGTGTTGTCAAGCTGCTATCAGAATAATGCATCTCCTCCTGTTCATCAAAGAGTAACCACTGAGAAAAATTTCACATAGTCCAAGACATTTTTTCCTATACTTTTCATGCATGTCATACAAACACAATGTATCAGCTGTGCTAGAAACTGAAACAGTCTCTTAGACATGACGGATTGTTTCTCATTAGCATATCCTCATGTCAGTAATCAAAATCAATCAACTTAAATCAATTCTGCATGTGTTCAGTTAAAATGTGTACCATATGCTGGCTGAAATGTATACCAACGCAAGACTGTGCTGCTGTAGCAAGCTTCTTTCTGCAGCCACATCTAACAGCAACACTGGGTCAATTTCCATTAAAATACTAAAATAAAAAACCTTTGTATAACTATTTTCAATCAGCCTTGCGTAGCTCCCAAGGACCAATTAACTGACTTGCTGAAACTGGTCATTGCTGACCGATCACAATGTGTGCTGTCTCCGTTGGGCCCAATCAAGGGTTAAAGACAAGAGTTTACTCTCTGATCAAACAGGATCCCTGAGAAATCACAATTCACAAGGCGTATCTGGAGTCTCAGCTTCAGTAACATTTGCAAGATTTATACGATGGTATTTAGAGTCATCAGTTACTTTACCTAGTTGAACATCTGGCTGCTGTCTAATTTTCAAGGTACGCCAAGCTGGAACACACCTGCTTACAACACCAACTACTTCTTAACATCATTTGTATTACAAGAATGCTTAGGACCCTTCATCATGAAGCCACTGCAGAAAGGTCACTCAGACTGGCTGAGCAGCACCTCCTCCAGCTGTGGCTGGAGCTGCATCTGCCCAGGAGGATCAGCAGCGAGCGCTCGCAGCCATGGGGCTGCAGGAACCCCCACCCCAACCAGCACTGCAGCTGCCTCCTCCCTGCTAGGCTGTCTACCTGGCATTCATGGAAGACACTGGGCAGGCAGCTCTTTGCAGACCCCCATCTGGTTTTCATCCCACAGTTAGGCTGCAGAACCAGTATCAAGCGTAGGGTTACACACCACCAGTGTGCTCGCGCATCCGGAGGGACTAGGCGAGAGCCAAGCCACCCTGTAGTCCGCTCAGTCCTCAGCCTCTCTACTGCAATTGCTAAAAAAACCCAGCTGTAGCGGACTGTCTGAAGTTGGCTGGGAAGTGGACATATGGCCTGTTATTATATTAAATCCTTTTCAGTTATTTTAACAGCCCTGTTCTAACTTGATTTCAAACAGCAGGAAACCTTTGCTTGCCTCTCCACTCTCCTTAGTAGAGGCCTCAATTTGTACTCGGTGAGACGACTTGTTTTTCTCTCAACTGTCTCACTGTCATACGCCTAACTAAATGTGTCAAGCAAACAGTATTATCAGAGATTCATAAATGCTAAACCTCTAAGAGGCTTAAGAATGAGAAACACAATCGAGTGTCACTGCCAGAGGCAGAAGAGTTGTTTAGGAATTCTGATAAGCACCAATTCAGCAGATATTCATTTTTATGCTAGTTAACCAGAAACAGGCAGCTTCAGGAAACAGAAATGCTGCTCTGCCTCTGTGCTCATTCACCATGGGGTAGAGAAGTGACCATATCATCTCAGCTCAGCAGCTGAAGTGTGCCAGCATCTGGTCCTGAACAGTACAAGCTCCTGATCCAAACAGTGATCAGAAATTGATGATTCTGGAATAGATACAAGATTGCAGTGAAGTACAACTGTGTAAAACTTTACCAACAGGGGAAACACCTTCCTAACTTAGAGGCCAGTCACCAATAAACCAGCTCATGGTGGACCTCCTTTTCAATACTGTTTCATGTATTACTGGAACACTGAAACCTCTCATCCTCCCCCCTTACTTGCACAGCCAAACATGTAGAATCAGATAAATTCCACAGGCTCTTTTTATGACACAATGCTTTCAATTTAAAGCTTTTTCTTAACCCTATAAATGTAATTTAAAGGACCTCACCCCTCACAGGTCACTCCCTCACTGGTAAAACTGTATACTGTGACTACAAGATGCTCTCTGATCATTCTTTGTCGGAAGCCTTAGAAATGCGCTGTCATCACATGCATCAGACAAGTTATCTCACATCCCACTGGCTGATAAATTTTCAAATTATCTATCACCACTGCCCGCCTCTCCCTTTCAATGGTAACCAAAGAGCTATGGCAGAAGCAGGGCCGTAAAGCCATGGGGTTTGGTCTCCCTCCCAGAAGGAGCTTGCGGCTGGAGACTGAGCCGTGGGACAGGCTCACCCTGGTGTCCCCCGCAGCTGGCAGCAGCGCCAGCTCCTGGGGCTGCTCTTTGGTATTTCCATTCACAGAACACGGTGCACAGGCTTCAAGAGCCAGAACCTCTTCCCTTGTGCTTTTCTCAGCTTCAAAGCAAAAGTACATTTTGCACTGAGTAGCCAGCTAGGCAGCCCCTTTTCATTACTTTCCCATTGAGCTCCTACTGGCTACCTGCAGGTAAATCCAGCCTGTGTTTTGTCTCTAAATTTGAAGTAATATTTCTTGTTTATTTTCATACTGGCCTTGACTGCAATATTTCATGCACAGGTACACGCTATGCCACCAATCTGTAAACTGACTTCCCATACAAATCTGTCGAAAGGTCTTCTTCACAGCATGGGAAAGGCACCTGAGCCCAGCAATACAGACAACCTGATGGAGGCATTCACTTCGCTGTCCTGATCTAATTAACCAGCAATCACATTACCTTGCCCCTTCAATACCTCTGGGCTCACTTCAATTCACTTTGGTCTCTCTGAACTTGATACTATTGTAGCTGCTGTTGCAAGATGCTCTCCAAAATAGTTTGATTTTACAAAGGGCTGAACATCTTCAACTCCTGTTTCACCAGTGGCAGCATACCCTTGGTCAAAACACTTCTAGACTCATAGTGATCACTGCAGCACTATCAATTAACAATTAGATGCAGGCTTCCAGTGAATTGTTTGAATGCAGGTAGGATAGTGTAGTCAACAAGTATACCAGCTATCTGTCAACTTCTAACTGCCCTATTTGTTAAAGCCAAAACATGCACACACATAAAAGCGTTCTGCACTGATAAGCTAATAGCAAATGACTTCCTTGTGGTTTCCACAAGGAAAACATCTCTTTCCTTTAGTCACTTTTTGCACTACTACTACTACTACTATAGGAAGTTTTAACAGCACCATAAAATCAATACAGATACGCAATCTGCATGCATCTAACTTCAAAAACAGTATTACTACCTGCTTTCTAAACGGTAAATGTTTCGTGTTATCAAAATAATTTTTAAGACATACTGACTTTCATGACTCCTTGCTATTTTCAGAATTCAGTTCTCTCCCATAGACAATCAAGAAAAATCTCTAAATAGGTTCACAGTCTTCTGTTCATTAAAAAAACACCACACTTTGCAATGCTACTTTGAAGGGAGGAGTTCTGAAAAAGTTCTGGAAAACTGAATCCTATTACAAGTCAAAAAAGCAGAAAGCATGCTGCCATTCGTTTGAGTCACTTGTAAGCAATTTCGTTCGAATTTGCTGAAGGCAAATTTCAGTGTAAAGTATGAAAGCTCAATATCATCTAGTTACTAAGATGAATGCCTGTTAAATCTTCAGTTGGGACTATTGCCTTCATTTATAAAAACACAATTTCTGCTCCAACAACAGAATTAGCATAAGTGCCCTTACAGTCTTGCTCACAGGATCCGCCAGCTTTATCTTCTTTCTTATTTCAATCTGAGATTGACGTCAGCAGCATTCACAACCTTTTAAGAACTCATTCTCTGGTTCCTACTTAATTTGATGCCTCAGAACATTTATATGACTCACAAAATTTAGTGTTTGAAGTTTCAGGGCACAAAGATGGAAAGAAATCCAAAGGGAAAAAAAAGATTGCATTTAATATAGTAAAATAATAGTAAAGAAAAAGAGCCAGAGAAAACATAGTCAGGTGCTATTTTTGGCAAGGATTGTGCTTCCTTACTCAATAAAACAAAGAAACACAATTTTCTGTTCCATTCATTACTCATAGTGAATGAAGAGGTCAGTCACACAAGTGACATTAAACGTACAGGATAACCTGCAAGAGTTGAGCGATACTTTGGGACCACAAAAGCAAAGAACCAAAGCATCAGGCCTCCCAGAAGAGAACACTTCTTTACACAGAACACACATACCTGACTCTGGGAGAAAGCTCCTCTAGAGTCAGAAGTTTGGAAACAGTTCCAAACTGGAAGTCCGAGCTCAAAGTGCAATCTGTGCCATGCAGAAGTGCAAAACTCGAGAAGAGCTCATTTCTGAGGAGTAGGAATTAGGATGTAATCACTGATGCCAATAGAGATTTCATTCCTGCAAACCTCTGTCCCTTCTTCTGCAGATATACAGGCACTTTGCATCCTCTGGATGAAGGGAAGAGCACGCAGATGGAGAGCTGCATTCCTGATTGCACCTCGCAGGGAGACAATCTACTGCAATGCTTTCACTCTCTTAGATGGTGGTCTCTAGTTCCAAACATGGGTCTGTGAAAGTCTGCCCCGGTAAAAAATGAACTATCCCTCCTCTTCAGAAAAGAGAACACCAGTTATACGAATCCCTCAAGCCTTGACATGCTGTCAAATTAACACTCTTATTGTTATTAATCAAGAATTTAATACATGAGATCTTAAAATTAACATGTCTTGGCAATCTTTTCATTTAAAACATGGAGATCGAATGAGTCATGACTGAAAGTCCCTCAGCATCTCCCTTTGAGAGACTATTTTGAACAAATACTTTACTGAGCAGACAGATTTTAGCAGAACACACATGACTCACCTGCGGCATGAGGGCAATTAAATCTTTATCAATTTTTTTTATATCCATAAAATAAGCAGACAAATTAGAAGTGAAAAATATCCTGCTTCTCGTATTACCTAGTAACAGTCCCAGAGTAGTCAGCAAATATGATAGCCCGGATTTATTCTCACCTTCCTTCACAAAAAATATATTAAAAAAAGAAATCAATGCTGCAATGCTTCTTGGACATGTAGACTATAGTTTACAAAAAGTAAAAAAGAGGGATACACTGCATGGACTCTGACATTACAACCAACAAAACAAATACCAGCTCTTCTCTGCCTTTGTATTAGGTGGTTAAAAGCTTTTTTTTTTTCGTCTGGGTTTTTTTAATCATCAAACTGACTGCACTGACTCGCTGTTGAAGGGTAACAGTATTGTATGTTTGGAGGACACATTTTCAGGCAGGATAAACAGGTAAAGTTCCAGGAACTTTAAAACTCTGCAGATCCCAGCAGGAGTAAAAGGGATGCATAGGTTTGATACTTTCAGTACCAGAGTGAATAAACAACTTGTAGGCAGCTGGTGGAAAATAAAGCTATTCATTTCCTTCTGTTCAAGCACTTGGATTTTGTAAATGGTGCGGCAGGTGACTACCCTGCCATCACTTCGCAGCATCGGGGTTTGACACACAACTGGAGCTACTGCGCTTCCTGGTCTCCCAGCCATGCGGAGAGGATTTCCACAGCCCACGCTGCAGATGGGAGAACTGCCACATTACTTCGAGCCAACGATGCAGTGATGCAAAGATGCTGTTGTGTATGAGTTAAAGCCAGATTCTGCAAGTACCACTGATTAGGGTGAAATTTCCTGTTAAAACACTAAATATCTGTAAGACCAAGACCATTTCCAAATTTAGGTGAAAGATTATTCCAGTCACAGTTTTTCCATAACAATGGTGTGAGTGATTTTTGCTGAATTTGCTCCCTTTATATTTCTTGCAGTCTCTTGATAGAATAATATCCTATGCATATTTATGCCAGAATTTTAGCAGGAAATCTGAAATAATTTCAAACATGTTCAAGGCTTCAGAATGATGGCCACAGCTTTGAACATGCTCTTGTGGAGCGGGGCATATGCAACTCGGAACAGTAACATCACAGGGATAGAACTTTATGCAGATTCTTCCCTTGGAAGAGTTCATTTTTCCCTAAATAAATCATTAACCGGCACAAGTGAAAGGAAATGATTAATTTTACACTTCCAACCCCCAAAGACTCAAGAGGGTACTGAGCAGTTCTCACAAATTTACATCATTTAATATCTTTGCAGTAGTGACTTTTCCTGCAGATGAAGGACATTCTTATAAAGAGGAGATCCATTTTAGCTAGGATAAGGAGCCTTAAACAGGTATGGATTTTCAGCTGTCATGTAATTATAGCACAACAGTTGGAATGAGCATCAGTATAGAACTACTGCTCATCTGAAGCCCCGAGTTCCTATAATCAGCCAACCCATTCAAGTCCCTTCTGTGCTTCACACCATGTCTCACACTTAGGAAAACAACCTAGGAAGAATGTTTGGTGAGGAAGGGTGTATAAAAACTGGCTGAAGAGCTCTGCCAAATGCATACCTTCCTCATCTCAGGAAGCGCTAAGCCCAGACACCAACCGCCTCGCAGGAAGGCACTGGAATCCACAAGGTTTTCTTGCAAACTGACACTCTGAATCACAGACTATCTCAAGTTGGAAGGGACCCATAAGGATCATCAAGTCACAGAATCACAGAATCACAGAATGTTCGGGGTTGGAAGGGACCTCTGTGGGTCATCTAGTCCAAACCCCCTGCTGAAGCAGGGTTGCCTAGAGCAGGCCAACATGAACTTCAGATTTGGTCCTTGAACTTCAGATTTGGCTCTTAATTATAAGAATAAATTGACTGTGTGATGTCACTATTTACCTCCTTTCTCAAACACTTCTGAGTGTGCTGAACAGCACAGACTCCAGCCAGGTGCTTTTTGCGCTCCGATGAAGACCCTTCTGCACTGCGAAAGCTGATCATTTCTTCCTACCCTCTGTTGTACACATATCATTCGAGAGTTATAAATCAATGCACAGACCTTTCCTTTTAACACAGGAGTTTATATTTTAAGAGTACCTGCAGATGCATCACACTGAATGCCTCTTGAAAATCCAAGTGGATGGAGCTTACCTGCAACCACCTTGTCCACGTGCACAAAGAGCTCCTGCAGAGGTGTGAGACATGACTGTCCCTTACAGTGGTGTGGTGACTTTTGTTAATGTTTTGCCTTTATTCCCTTACATGCTGTAGGATAAAAAAAGTAAATTAAGTATATTATTTTATATATATTATACACATATGTATTCTCTAATATGGCACATTGTGTTCACTAATTTGATTCCTCTGCTAGAGACCCTATTAACTTGATCGGCACAGTTGTCATGTATACTGTTCGGTAATTCCTTAAATGGCCCCCAGAACTGCTGCTAAAAAATGAATGTAATTAATTACTATTACAATTATTTCTCCTCTCTTTGCATTTCTCTTTCTCCTAATTCAGTAGATGCATACTTTCAGGCACTACGCCTCACTCCAAGGTTACAGAAAAGTTACAGAAAGTTATTTTTTACTGTAGCCTCTCAATTGCCTGTGAAGAAAATAATAAAGCCGGAGTCTGCCATCTATGATGATGTCAACATGCCAAATCACAGCTTTCCAAAGTTCTTTTCAATAGAAAAATGACCAAGTTGCCATGGTATCAAAATTTTGACTGCAAATAGCAAACAGCCTTCTTTTAGCCAGACTGAATAGATGGTGTTAGACTCTTGCAGGTGGTCCAATGCAGCAAAAAAAGTCTTCTCTGAAAAAAAAAAACCACAGATGACCTAATGCATGCTCCAAATAAGAGATCACATCAGGCACCAAACTGAAACCATGATATTATTTTCCTGATATGAACACTGCTTACTATAAAGTACCAAACAATACTGGGAGTAGGGGCTAGAAGTGAGAGAATCACAATCCTGTGTATACTCGTGCTCGGGTTCATCCATAGTACTCAAGTACTGGTGCCTGTGTTAAGCCAGAAGTGTGCTAAAGGGGTGGGGGAAATATGCTGTGCAAAGTAGACTACAATCCAGTGTTTTGGATGATGTCCTGGAAATAGCTGATGCCCAGCAGAAGAAATGGCTTTGTACATCTAGGGAAGTTACCCTGCTAGATGTAGGGAAGGGCACATGATGGGGAGCAGCACTGTTTGTGTCTTAACACTGGTAGCTGGAACTGCACTTTCAGAGGTGCTGACCCAGCTTCCATGGGTTTACTAAACTCTGAGAACAGCTATTGGACTGAGATTTGAAGGGTGAAGGTGGGAGAATGCTGTATCTGGCTTAGGTAAGGGAAGGCACTAAGTTACCAGTGTTTTCAGTGCTGGGACATTTTGGGGTTTGGGCAGAAGTATCATTGTGGACAACTGACCAAGTTTCACAGAAGGAAAGCCTGATGTGCCTCCAGCTTAGATAAGGGCTGAATGGTAGCTTATGGGATCACTGTACAGGTCTTTGACACCTTGCTTCTGCCAGGTCCCATTCAAAAAGCTTCAACCCTTGTTCAGACTATCTTGTAATATCTTTGTGCTCTGGTTTCTTTATAAAACGGGTAGAGACATATGTATCATCAACAGTAATGTGACTTGAAATGACTGTGGAAAAGGTGAATACATTTATTCCAGGTGCCTGACGCCAGAACTCAAAAGACAAGTGGTGAGTGAGACATGCCATAAAAAGGCAGAGCAGAAGCAGGAAATGCAGAATGCCACAGGACAAAGTTACAAACACTCATAAAAGAGGAACTGGTTAAAATAAGGCCTAATTCTGCCTCTCAGCCCTGAAATAAATATCAGATTCAAATAAACTTTCAAAGTAGCAGATTTCTATTCAAGATTGTGTGGAGATCTCTACGCTAGAGATCTGGAGTTGTGCAGGCGTTTCTTACCAACATATGTAAGTACCTGCAAGAATACAAACGTGTTAGATTAAACCTCAAAGCCCCATGTGCTGGGTAATCTGCAGAATCACATTTATGGGTGTTTATCACAGACTAGATGGCACAGAGTGTGCACACAGCTTAGAGAGCTTTCTTCTGCTAAAGCACAAAGAAATGCAAACGCTGTTACTTCGACTGTGTGTTGGATTTAAGCTCAGTGGTCATGTTATCAAGAAATCAAATTACCGTGGTATGTAGAAAGATCAATTTTAAACGAAAACAATCATATGGTGGAAGTATAATTACTCAGTGGCACAGTAACGAAGACTGTCCTTGAGCTAAAAAGCACTAATAGAGGTAATGGCCAGGTATAATTTAAAGAAGAGTGTATCCTCTAAATGGAAAATACAGAGACCCTAGCAAAATGAGATGTTAAAATGTAGACATCTCTAGGCCACCTCCACATTGGCTGTCTTGATCTGCTCACACACAAACCTCTCTGATCTATTTCTCCTTTCTCTGCCTCTCCTCCGTATACGTTAGCAGAATTATGCTTCAGGACCATTTCTGAGTAGGAGTGGTATGTCCACGCGCTTCATCACCGTATGACTGGAAAGCTTCACTCAGCAGCCTGCGACATTAGTTTTTTCTCGGAAACATGGAAATTTAAGCCTGCGGTTTCTGAAATACTTGTGATTTCAGTCAGAAACATTTCCTGCTCCTTTCTCTTGTAGAGACAAAGCCCAACACATAGAGGCCATTATTTAAAACAAGGGAGAAGTTGTGCAGGTTATCACCTCCCACTGAGACGCGACTTGGGGACAACGGAACGGTGGGCCCCGGCGCAGCTGGCGAAGCAAGAGGTGCGACACAGCAGGCCGCGGGACCCAGCGCCGCACCACTCAGCAGGGGCAGTCAGGCCTCTCGGCCCGAAGCCGGGGCCCAGGAACGTCTGCCCGCTTTCCACCTGCAGCAAAGAGCAAGCTTGTGCCATTGCAGCACCAGAGGCAGAAAAAGCAACAAAACACCGGGCGCTAGAAACAACCCAGCAGAAGCCTCGGAGGCGTTTTGGCAGCAGGGGCACTGCCCACCATCCCCACGACGAGGCACCGAAGGGAGCCCCTCGGCCCTTCCCCGCCAGCCGCGCGTCCTCCCTGTGGAAACGCCGAGTCGTTTCTCCTCAGGACGCAGTCCGGTGGGCACCCACCCGCCCCGCCCTCCCATCAGCCCTCGCAGCGCGCGGCGAGATAAAAACATACACCCTCATCTCTGCGCGTGCAGATATTCCAGTGAGTACTCTAAAATATGTACATACGGTGAAATGCGCACAGCCGCGCGCGCACACACGCCTCACCACGCACGCCCCA
>Ga0065711_1007106_pt1 | contig 21042 bp, 9 predicted proteins | sample Hoacrofraction12_FD_59098 | JGI IMG/M metagenome (GOLD analysis project Ga0065711, IMG submission 59098) | Hoatzin crop microbial communities from Cojedes, Venezuela - Epithelial fraction 12 v2 (version 2) | ecosystem: Host-associated > Birds > Digestive system > Esophagus > Crop | place...
CCCCCATTAAACCTGATAATTCGCTTGGAACTAGAAAAAAGAAATAAACAGTGACTACAAGAAATCTTGCTGAAACTGAGACCCTGCAGACAGTAATTAAGCACAGGTGTCTGTGACACTGTATCCTCTACCTCTCCTAATGATTACATGAAGAAAATCCAGTATGAAATCAGCTATAAAAAACCCAGAATTATGACTCTTTATGTATTCTGGCATGATGAGTTAAGCAAAAAGATATGTGAATGTCTCTTAGGGACTATAAAAAAGCTGTAAGGTAAGATTCATTTACGTGTTATGTTGCCCTGAATGAACAGTGACTTAGAGAAAGATTTTAGGGCTCGTCACATATGCAAAAATATAGGCCACCTCAAGGAAAGACTCCTGCTGATATCACAGTAAAAAGGACTACTTGAAACTGTAGTTCAGTTTAAAATCTTTTCTTCAAAGTAACATCCATTTCTAGCCCTTTTGTCTCACTTACTGCAGTCAGTTTTTACAGGAACAGACAAGAACTAAACAGGAGGTGTATATATCCTATTTTTACTAGACATTATAATTTACAGAGTAATAGATGACAGTAGGTCCTACTTTAAGGTATGAGCTTACATCATTTACAGTTAAGTACAGTTTAGACATGGAGCAGCTAGTTCCCGTCATCTCTGTTCAATAGCTTGGAAAGAAACAGTGTAAAAATAGTATTCTCCGTACAAGAAAGAGCTGGACAGCCTGCATCTGATACACCTCTACCGCTGTTAAATTCCAGAGGAGCATCAACTGAACATGATTCTGCACCTGCCAACATTTTAATGAATGAAAAAATGGAAAAAAGAATTCTGTCAGTATTAGAAATTGATGTCAGGGTCACTTGGATTGTCCTAACATAACATGTCATAGATAAAGTAGGCAAAGGCATAATTTTGTGGGAGCTGCTACCACTGTAAGAAAATGGTGTTGAAGTCATTAGATGAGAAACGATGGCTGTAAACAGCAGGCATGTCACAAGTCCTTATATGAATTTGTAACCGTATATAGACTTATAGCAGAGCAATGAGTGGGAAGGGTGTCAACTAAGGGATGCTGACTCAGTTTAACAAAGTCTCGGAAGAATTAAACATTGAAACAGTGGAGCCAAGGGACAGGGACAAACAGGACAAGCGCATGCTTATGCTGGTATTATGGTGATAGTGCCAGCACATCAGGAGACCTCTGCAGGTCCAAGGAGAAATTCTTCAAGAACTAACTCGCTGTCAGTTATAGGCTGCGATGTTGGACTGCTTAAGAATACATTAAATTCTGTGGTATGTTAATGTTGACTTAAGCATTATATTGTGTATTGGCAGGGAAAGTGTGCTATTAAAGATTGTGACTTCAGGATGAGTTCTTCTGACACAGAACAGCAGTTGCCTGAACCCCATATTTAGTCTAGTATCACATAAGATGCACTGGGTTACCCAAGATATCTGTTCAGTGTGATTGATATGACACTGGACTTACATGAGAGTCATCTCCTGCTGGAGTGGCAGCTGGAGGCCAGATGTAATCCCCTAAGGTATTGCTGATGGAGTTGGATGTCCTTACATAGTCAAGCTAATGAGAAGCAAAGCCTGAAAGAGGGACTTGTGTTCCGAAGGACGTTTACATGCACCTAGAGCACTGGATGTCTGCTGAATGTACAGCTGATGGCATTCTCAGCCACACGCAGTATCATTTCTAAGAGAAGCTGAAAAGGCTATGAGCTGTTACAGGGTATTGCTGCATGAGGCTTGTGAGCGCCTATATATTTTATCAGAGATACACACCAGTGTTCAGAATGAATTCTTTTTCTGTTATGTACTCAAGTAAAACCACCCAAAATTATGACTATGAGACAACAGTATGTGGAAAGTTATATGATCATATTTATTTTCTGAAAGCAAAAACATTGCCACTCCAGGTTTCTGGAGAAAAAAGAGTGAGTTTGATGGGCTTAATAGAACAGCTGGCGTTTTTTCTGTTAGTTTTTTATTAAGCTTTTGATTGAATTAAGATAGAACACTAAAATGCTAGGTCTAATTACTTACAGTTTTGTGTAAAACCCAACACATAGGGTTAACCAACAATATCATAATATACAGTATCTACAACGTATTAAAAGTGATGCTCTGCTTGTGATCTGCTCTAAAATGAAGGGAAAATTGCCTGCAAAATGAAAAAAAGAACCAAACCCCTATTTTTTTCAATCCCAGAATGACAGACAGAGCAAATGCCAAAATATGTGGAGAATTTTCCAAAATAAGGTTTTATCCATTTCACCAGCAAGATGGCTTAGCATTTCTTTTTTCCCCTAAGCATCCTTATGACTGACTCAAAATGGAACATGTGTTCAGTGGCTAAATTGTCCCTAGGACCTGATTATTTTGGAATCTTATCTGCAGGTATAAAGGGCTAGCTGTAAATACAATAATTTACCCCTTACACAATTCTCTCCTCTTCCAGTTCTATCCACTGTCTAATGAAGGTCTCACAGCTCAAATATTGCCTGTTTTCTTTTATGTACAGCAGCATGCATTTTATTAGTTTCGTTTTTTGGACAACAGTTTTATACCTAAAACGTAACTCCAGGTGGGAGCCCCATCTTTCCCTTTAGCTAGAGGACTGGCTGGAATTGTTAGGAGAGCTGTCAATCTCTTCCTCATGCATTCAGGTCCTTTGGAGGAAAGCACAGGCCAAAGGGGGAAACCCAGAAAGGCACACTTCTGATGCTGATTACAGAGGAGTATGAGTGCTAGTCAAAGGTACAGTTCCAACAGAGTCTGATTAACATTCTCCTATAAAATAAGGACCAGAGAGTAAGCCATTAATTTTATGGCTATTTTTTCCCACTGCTTGGTTTTCATAAGTTGGACTTCCTTCCAGGCTAATTAACCACTAAACATTTTACAAGCAATCCAAGTGCGGAAAGAGTAAAAGATGAATTGCACTTATGAAGTAATTGACAAAGGGTATATTGGGCCTTTTAAGCAATGATAGTGTGCATCTTAATACAGGAAGAAAGGATCCTTTGTACTGCAGTTTGATAGGTCATTAGTTAATTCTCAGAACTCTGCACAAGATAATAATGACTCAAGGCTAGAATGAACCTGCCTGGATTGGGGTGGGAAACTCTACCTCAAAACATCTCCAGAGAAAACACTTAATGTTTGTGTCTTGGCATTATCAAAATACCCCCTGTGTTATCTTAGATTAATTCCCCGGCTATTTTCTTTTCTTTTGACAGCAAAGTCAGAGCTGACAAACCAAGGCAGTTCTCAAGGAAATTCAATTACTGAAATGTCTGACAGCTTGCTTTGCTGCTTCTAACTAAAGTTTTGAAAGTTACATGCTGCATGTATAATATGGTTTTCACCACAAAGGAATATATTTGCATTTTCTAGGGGGAAAATCATTTTAAACCTGTAGGAGTCTAATGATAAAAGATAAAATATGAAATGCTGAAGTTCCTATTTTGCGAAGAAATGAAGTAAGTTGAGTGGCTGCCGCATGAAACCAGGAAAACACTGTGTTTTCTTAAAAGCAGAATTTACTTGTCTTTCCATGTAAATGAGGGAATACCAGTCAATCTGAACAGTACTTGCATATATCATTTTCTAATTAGTCCATATGATGCAGGATCCAGAGGTTTATAAACTGTTCAGTAACCAGGAAGATTTTATTTGTTCATATCTCAGCATCAATAAGCTGACCTCTGGGTCCTGTGAAGTAGGATCTCAGTGTTTGTTATTTAATTATTTTTAAAGATGGGAAAGCGTTGAAAAATGTTTTGGTTACTGCACTTGCGAAAAGCAAGTCAGACCACATTTGCTTTCTGCTAAACTCACCCTTTTCCTTTTTCTCCAGAAATTTGCAAACAGACAAATGACACAAGTATAAGCAGTAAACGCTTTCTTGCAGTTGGACTTAGCCACTTCCAGCTGTCATACAGAAAGTGTAAAGGCAGAACCAGACTCTAAAATAAGAGCTTGGGCTGTCTTGAGGTCAACTAGTCAAAAGCTATGTTCCAACAACTTCAGGAACCACTTAAATTCGTGGGGCGTGTTCCTAACTTATGAAAGACTTTACACTTCTAAATCTGAAGAAGTGCCCTGGTTTGGCACCAGTTCCTTGGAAATGATAATACTGTTGCCTGTCTCCTAAATTCTAATCTGCTGGTTAGAATACAATCCTTGGAAGCAGCAATTTCAGTCTCCTGTCTATCCAAGCTGTAGGTTAAACTACTTGTGAGGAAGCAAAGAGAAGAGAGTTATGATGTCTATCCTAATTTTTTCCTCAAGGCTATTAATTCAGTCCACATGCAACTGCCCTTGGATTAAAAACAAAACAGGTTTCCCCTTCCACAACTCAGAACCATAGGAAGCAGCTGTAGTAGTAGCTGTAGTGGTAGCTGTAATAGTAGCTGTGGTAGCAGCTCTTGCCCATTCTCCTGCTGCATGGAATCTTGCATTATTGTCACACAGCGGCTCACATTCAACCAGAGCAGAAAAATATCTTTCCTTAATAGTATACCTTAGACAATGCTTAGTGCATCGTCACCTAGCTCCTCTTGACTGGAATTAGTAGGTACGATTTACCACTGAAAAGATATATCAGGGCTGGTGTTTGTGACTGTGCCAGTTTAAAAATGTAGCCTTTGCTCCACTACTGTACCACTCCTGTTTTATACCAGAGAAATTCTATTACAGAAAATGGGCTTATGCCAGAATAAAATTAGAATAACACAATGATAAATCAGCCCCAGCTTTCAGCAAAAACGGGTCTGTGTAAAGAAACAAGGTGTAGATCTTCCCAGCATGCAAAATCCCTCCAAAAATCTTTCTTTACATTACCCAGATCACCAATCCAGTTTAAATGCAGATTCATGGTTACTGAATCTTTATGGAGTGAAGACACTTATTGCGTGGTACCCCTTTCACTAAAGCTGAATTACAGTAACTACTGTAACAAAACTACTCTCACATCCTTTTTTGGCCAGATTGTTAATGTCAGAGATAACCTTAAAAATGCATTATTCCAAGTGAACAAACCTCATAGAGCTCAGGAGACACATCTACCAAAGGATCTCAGAAAAAATTAGGCTTCCAATTCCATTTTCAAAGATGACAAAAGCAATTCAAGAGCCTAAGACTTTGGGATTTAGGCTCTTCTGTGCTGATGCATTATCTGATAGCGAAAGTAAAGTCTTTTGGAAAATTTTACCCTAGGACAAAAAATTACTGTCCTAGAGACAGAAATTCAGAGCATAGGCACAATAACAGAGCAGGTACCTCTAATCTGTAGCAGGATGTGGAATTATTAGTAAAATTAAGGTTTTACATCTGAATATTAAAGTTTATCTGAAAAATGTAGCATTGTTCATCCACTGAGGAAAAGCATAAAATCAGAAAGAGCTCTGAGGATGGGACACATCTGCAGCAGGCATGCGAGGAATCCACTAACACAGCAACTCCCTGCAACATTCCATAGAGGATGGAGCGGAGTGGAGATTCCGCAGCCATACTCCATGATGATAAAGCGGGAAGAGATGGTCCTCTAGAACTGATAAGCAGCTCATCTGGCCCCCTGAGCCAACAGGTTTTTGAAACCTTGCCAAAGTGCTATCCTTTCGTGAACCTTGCTTGTTTTAATATCATTTTAATACCAAAACACACCTCCATCCCGAAAGCTACCCACCTCCAAGGTGCAACCACTCCTCTTCGATTCTGTGCATTCAATTTTTTGTAAACTATACCTTTAAATGTGAAGCGAGAGAATTTTACATCAGTCATGATAAATGGTGTGTATGACTACAGTCACTCAAACGCCACCTTAAATGTAGAAAGGATATAAAAATAGCTAGGGAAACAGGGGATTTTCGGAGAAGAAGATAACACTGTGAGCAAGTCAAGGGAAACTCCACCTCAGACTGTCTCTGACTACTGGGATCGGCCGACGGGCTGAGCCTTCCTTCTCCCCCCTTGGGATGCCTTGGGTGAGTCTTAGACTAAACGCTTTTCTCGGGAATCTAAGAAATCTCTCTAGAGAGTTACTCCCTAATGTTTATAGCCAAGTTGTATTATTTATAACCTTTTCACGCGTTTTGTACTTAATAACATCGTATTTGCATGTGCTTTCTTGTGAGCTAGTATCCTTCACTGTTTCTGCGTTGCAGCTTAAGCATTCACACACAAGTTGACTTTCACCAGTTAAAACCAAAAGTGTATCTCTGGATTTTATATTTTAACGGGTCCAGAGAAATGCAGTAAAACACCCCAGACCCTCTGCAGTGCCGGACCTGCAGCTACAACATAACCTGCAATTGTGAAAATTTAGAATAATTTAGAATTAGCTTGAATAAAAGCATGATTCACGTCTACAACTACAGTATGGCCAACCCCTTAGAGATGAAAAGCAATATACTGCAGTATCACCTCTGGGAGTTGTCTAGTCTCCCCTTTTTGATATTGAAAAATTATTGCTGGAAGCACATTATGTTATAGGACTTGGACAGAAAAACCACCAATATCACTTTGGTACCAGCTTTCAAAACAGTAGTTTCTCTGGAAAGTCTAGATGTGACACCTAGCATCTCAAAGGATTAGGCTGTTTTATACAAATTCAATACACTATTTCAAGGTTTTGTGCTAATGATTTTGATGTATTGTTACACACGCTCAGTGTGTTTGACTATAGAAGGGATTAAATAAATTGTGTTTTAAGGATTTAAGGTTGAGAGGAAATGATTTGGCTATGTAAACTGAAGTCTAGGAGGTCCTTGGTTCCTTACACATGTCTGGGGTCGTGTATCACCTTCACTTTTTGAGAAGACTGCTATGTGTATTTTCAGATACATAGGATGACATGAAACAAAACTAAAAAGAGTTATTAAAAAGTTCTTAAATTAGCTTTGCAATTCAATTTAAACAATAAACATATTTTTTTAGAGTCTAGACCAGCAGTTTACATAAACAGAAAAAGAAAAGAAAGGATTCACTATGGATTCTGTTGACCCTTGGCACAAACAATTGAATTTTCCCAATGTGAACTTCCCTTGTGGTAATGGATGTACTCAGAAACCCCGGAGCAAAAGTATTAAGAACTAGGTTAACGTACAAAAGAACCTATATGGATATAAAAATGTATTTGGTCTTAAATATCCCTGGATGAAAAGAATGCCAACCTGGCCTCCTAACAGGGTCCTCCTTAAGTCTTATTTTCATTACTTGAGTGGGAAGTGCAAATTGGTTGTACTTTTTGACAAGATTAAATTTCAAAGGTATAAAGTACATTAAATATTTCAGTTATGTTTATCCAGGAAAAAATATTATAAATAACCTGTACTAATAACAAGAAAAACCTGACAGTCAGAAATTAATGAATAATCTCCTTTGGGTATCAGCTAATAGTATTGCATCAATGACCTTGTTGTAGGAAAATCTCAGTGTTTTAAAGTGTTGAAACTTGATTTTGCGAAATCTGACTGAACAAAAGCCAGATGAAAGAGGAAAGCAAAAAAAAAATCTCGTACCCAAGAGATAACAACCTATATCCTTAAAAATGCGTGTTAACTTTCTGCATCACAATCTTAGATAACATAAAACTCTGAATTTTCTAATAGGTGCTTAATTTTGTCTCGTTAAAAAACTTTTAGTTTTGTTTTTTATCAAATTTTAAGACACCTACAAAACGTGACAGTATTAATCAATCAACAGAGAAGAAATTGATACTTTTCACTATGTCACATCAACAGAAAGTAATTTCTGTATTATTTAATTCCACACTAATGGAAACATACAACAGTTCAGACAGAAGATAGTGTAAGATTGTCATGATACTTTGAGCAGCCATGGTTTATAGTCACCTGATTCTGTACTCACATGTACGGAAGTGTATCTGACTAATCAAGCAGAGATTATCCATAAAGAATTGCCCAGAGAAACTATCTAATTTCTGAATTTATGCTTAGATGGCTGTATTTGGCTAAATTGAAAGATTACAGTATAATTTTGATTGGGTTTTTCTTCAATAATATTTCAGTAAAATCCATATGCCCAAAAAGTAAATGTTAATTATATCTCACTTACTGTGCTTTTCAGCGTTTGAAGGTTTTTCTGGTATGAGTACACATGATCCTTGGCTGAAAGAATCAAGAGACAAGGCACACTAAGCAGCGAGTCAAAGAAAGAGTAAGATAGGAGGTACAACTGATAACAGAAATAAAATAGCTGAAATTGTATAATACAATTACATTACACAAGTCTGAGTTTTTACACAAGTGTTAACATTAGGGAGCTGACTAGGATCTGTACTTCGGTTTGCTTTTTCCTCAGTCTTGTCTGTAAATATAAGCTTGTTTAACTGAGAGTTACATGAGAAGTTACATCTAAGTGGGTTCACCACAGTATTGGGTAAAGCCCAGGTTCATGGCAGATGATTTTTGTGGGATACAGCCATAACTGCTGGACTGTGCACAGTCCACCAGTGCCTTGTCACTATTCATACCCAGCACAACACCTACATCCTCCCACTGTCCTCTGTGGAAAAGTCAGAGAACAGAAAGATGCAGAGACAGGCTGAATATCAGAGAACAAGTTTCCATAAACCCACAGAAACAACAGCACAATGATTTAAAAATTATGCAAGAAGGAAGCAAATCCAAAAACTCTTCAGGTCTTAAATGTCCACAAAATCACCAGCCTGAACATATAAGTGTAGCTTTGCAGTGCAGTTACTATATGAGAAGCCTGAAAATCTGGGCTACTTCTTGTGTGAATACATATCCTGAAAAAAATAATTTCCTTCTGACCTGTGGTGCTACAATGCAACACTCATTTTCTTTCTCAATGCATGAGCTTAAGCAAAGGCTGCAGACCTGCCACACCAAGTTTGCAGGGATTCCAGCATGCTCGAGTCCACAAAAGCCATCAATCACCTCTCGTGCTCTTCATCCTGATCAGCATGAAAGTGAGGTGCAGTAATGTTGCATGTGTCCCCAAATACAGCCATACTGATGCTGTCTACCTAAATGAAAGTGTATTACCAGGTGTAAGCAATGAGTCCTTATGTGGTATTTCGCATTGGGTGAATGTCACTCTTCGTGGTTAATTTAGACTCTGGAATTGCATTATCAAGCCAAAGTGTATGGGAAATGTATGTTAATCTTCTCTCTCAGTGGAATGGGAAATATGAAGTCATAAATGATCCTTATGCTTAATAAATAGTTATAGATATTACAAATGGTAGGAGGCCAGATTGCACCATTCTTCCTCATAATGCACAGTATCTTCATTTTCAAGTGGCTCTACTGAAATTAATATTGCTATATGGAGAACAAGTTACTTCTCAAAATGAGGAAGCCTAAAAAATATTTCATTTTGACTTTTAGACGTAACTCCCATAAAAATCCAGTTACACTCTACCGCTCCATCAGCAAGGCTCTGTCTGGATGCATGTATCAAAATGGGGAGATGCAAGGTGATACAAGCTCTGGATTACATTCAGTGTGTTTACATTTGCTTTCATAGACAACTGAGTAAAAAAAGATTACCCAGCTATATGTATTTCCAAGTATTCAAAGCCATTGGCAAGTTTCAGGCTTAATGTTGGTGATGAGGAATTTCTTTTACTTTTTTAATATTAAATACTTAAACTTTTCATTTTTTTTGCTTTTAAACACTATAACTTTTTTAAAGCCCTCTCTCCATTTTTCTCTTTTTTGCCACTTTATATGCACTCTTCTTCATGTCTTACTGTGTTCAACCTTCCTTCAAACATTGTCTTTCATCCCCAGAATCATTTGAGTCTGAAAGAACCTTTGCTGGGTCGCCTATCCGTTTCATCCCTCTTGTGTCATGTTACTTCTTTTAATTTGTTTGGTCCAAAATCATCTCTGACAGATGAGTAGCTATTTCACCTTGAATACCTCTGGAGACAGTGACTCCCTAACATCCTGTGGCAGTTTGTTTCATTGTCTATCTGTTTTTATAGTTTCAAAGTTTTTAATAATATTTAACCTACATTTTCCTTGCAACAGCTCAAACATATTACTCTGTCTTTGGTGACTAATGAGAATAATTTCCCTTGTCCCTTTACATATCTGTAGAGAGCTATCACGCTTTTCCTAAGTCTTCTTTTCTTTAGATTGAATATCCCACTTATCTTATTAACCTTTTTCTCCCCTCACAGATCTTACTTTCCAAACCTTCTATCATTTTCTTGATCTTTCTTTTCTTCATTTCATGTCCCATTGCTCAAATGATAAAAAGAGAAGACAAAAGCCAAGAAAAACTGTAGGCAAGCTTTTGAAAACAAAGCACAAAATAAGAATTTGTTTTAATTCGGACTCAAAAATACAAGTACAAAGAATAAAATATCCAACTGAAAATCACCACTGGGGGGCTGATGTGTGCACACATGCAGGCTGTGTGCGTAATTGTATGACTGTTCAAATCCTTTGGAAAATAGTGTGGCTACACGTCAAGATCTAAAGAAAAAGGACTGAGATTTCAAAACAGAAATACAGACTCAAACAATCCCTTGCCTATTGAAATAAAGTGTCCTTGCCTCAGCTGCAGGTCTCATTTGATTTTTATTTTAAGCAATAGTTTTGATGCTTTTGCTTCACAGCATTGCAAAACAAAGCAAGGAGAACTTTCTAAAAGTAGTGAAGAACTAATTTAGTCATGTCTGACTTTGGATATTAGGACAATCCAGCTCTGCTAGTGGTCAGTCTTTAAGAACACAAGAGCGGCGATACCGGGTCAGAACAAAAGCCCTTTGCAGTGTTCCTGACACTGGCCAGCAGCAGGTGAATATAAGAAGCAGAACATGTTGTACTGACGGGGTCTGAGTGCCAAATGTTTTAACTCAGAAGAATTTAATTTAAAATAAGTTTACTGTTCAGTTTGACCTCTGTAATTAGTTTGTTCCTAGTTTCATAGAGCTCATCCCTCTCGCCCCCTTGCGCAAAACTGACTTCCACAGGAACTCTGCTGGCACCGTATGAATCAGTTTCAATTAAAAACATTACCACTGATGATGTTTAACTTGCCAAGAGGGACAATAAGTACCAATTTGAATCGGCATGCTTCACTCCCAAAACAAAGGCGAGTTTTCTGTGACACAAACTGGGAAAGAAAGCAGACACATTACAGTTCTTTACTCTCTTTAGGATTACTTGAGAGGATTCATTTTCATCTTTTTCCCCTCTCCCCCATGCTCCTTCAGTCCCCAGAAGAGTCTTGTGTCAAAGACAGAAGAAACTAGAGTGTTATCACTACAGGGGACTCGTCTAAGAAGTAATTAAACTGCTCAACCAGAACTCTATTACCATTTTCCTTCACAACTTCATCCAGAAAACACAAAGAGTGAACTGAAAGATAAAACATCAGAAACATCTCATAATGCTGTTACATTCTTATGCTAGATATTATTCCACTTATATCTAAGGCATCTGTGAGGAAATACCACTCTTCCAGTATCGCCCGTCTTACTACAGGAGTTGTTAAGAACTGCTGGGTCATTGCAACAATGCCGTAGTTTCCTCATCAAGCGCACCACACCGGTGGTACAGTCCCATGGCGTATTCTTCAAGTGAAATCAGAGACTTTTTTCTGTGCTCTGGTGGTTCAGGGCTCAACTGAACTTTGCGCCCCATGAAGACAGTGGTTCAGTTCACATGAAAAACTGCTCGCTATGACTTGCTAGTGGTTAGTTATCTTTTCAGAACTGCTAATGACAGGTGTGTTATAATAGGTATTTCAAATAACATCCTTTTTTGAATAAAAACTATGCACGACACAAAAAAAGTCATTATATAGAATTTATTGATTTAGCTTTAGGAGAAAAGCCTGATCTGAGTTATTAATGGATAGATTCCACTTTCAAAGAGTAATTCAACCTTTACATTTGCAACTGTGCTTCATGCAGTAATACATCTCCCTTCTTACCACCTCTGAGCTAACTGCTAACATGGTGACTGGGATGGAATATGACTGATGAGTTGAAGTAGTTTGAGTGTTTATTTTTCGAAATGTAAACAAATTCAATCTTGTTGCTCTGGGTTAGGGAATACTAGAGCTATCATTTCTGTTACATTAAAGCCAGAAGAAAAGGGCATCTCTTCTTCTCTGTCTCCAATTCTAGCTCCCAAGAAATGTCTCAGAAACTCCCCTTTCCTTCCTGATAGAAGTTGCAAACAGGTTTCATTTGCCAATGGCATTTTCGGATGTGTCAGTCGGGTGGACAAACAGCTGTGCTGACTGAGTGGTGGGACAGTAGAGATGATTTACTTGCTTCGTACCCCAGTCTGCAGTCTAGTGCCATGCCATTCCTGTATGCACCTTCACTCTTGCCTCTTCCTTCCCCTCTGATGGGCAGAGCTAAAGGTTGGGTAGCCCTGCTCTGACAGAAAATAGGGATCTCACACCTTTTGCATTCAATTTATTAGTGCCTAATGGAAATGTACTGAGCTTAGAGAAGTCCTTTGTAACATGTTGTGACTACAGACTTTTGCAAAAAGTTGATGAACAAAGCAAATGCTCACATGCATTTTGAACAGGTTGGCATGGGAGTTGCCCTCGACTCAGAAGGATAGGATCTTTTTCACACATTTGCTGGCTTTTCCATAAAACAGACTGGAATAGAAAAGCAATTGGGAAGGACCATGGAGGGCTTTGAAGAGAAAGATTGTGGGGTGAGTGACTCGGAGTACATGAAGCAACCAAGCTGCCAGATATGTTGCCAAAATTTTATAAGAAAAGGGATCATTAAATATTTCTAGGGAGTGACAGAGATTCATTTCTGAGGATGGGGAACGGCCCTTGCTCTCCCACAGACTCAGAGGCAGGGCAGTTGACTTTGATTTCTGCCTTCTCAAATAGTAGAGGCCAAAGCCATGAGTATAGCCTGCCATGCTGTGGCAGCTTTCTGCTGAAAGGTAGTTCCTGGGGTTCATTTCCATGGATCCCAGATTAAAGAAGCATCAAACTCAGTTACCAAAGCCTTAATATTTACCAAATCCTCAATAATTCCCTTAGACCTTACCCTTTGCTGTCTCTGACTAAAGAGAAACTTGGCATATCATGGTCTCTGACCTCCAAGTCAGTATAAAGGATGTAATGGATTGTCTCTTTTTCTGTGTATACAGTTCCCATCAAAGCCCTTCACAGATATCAGTGTCCATACTAATTATAGAAGTGTCATCTCCAAATGATGTGCAGTCTCATTCATTTCACAAAAAGTCTGGTCTTTTTTGTCTTCAATCTTTGTCTTAAATTAGACTGTTCTGTAAGTGTGGGAGAAATTACTAGTGACAAATGTGACATGTAATATAATTGTTTAATCTGTTTTCCAAAAGCAAGCTCAAATCTCTCAGTTATTCATACATACTTGCAAATGGTTTGAATTATTTCTCTTTTGGGGTTATTTGTTTATTTACTATTATTTAGACTTATTTATAATGAGTTCCCTTCCACTCATCTGCCAGCTGAAACAAACTTCAAGATAGGTGCTTTCTCTGACTTTGAGATCCTTTTGTACTGCCAGAGTGGTGAAAAGAGGCCTTAAGGTAAAAGACAATAACGTGCTACCTCTATTTGGCATTCACCATTCACTATTTCTTATTTGTATTGTGTGAATTGTCAAATGTATTGTTTCTTTTCAATGAAAGAGGAATTAGAAGGTTTCAAGCAGGAGAATAACAAAGGTGTCAAGTAAATAAAGCACTTCTGTTTTGTCACTCACCCTAAAATGAAGGTGAAAATTGGCATGGTCAAAGTAAGTGCTAAACCAGAGAGAGGAGCAGCAGGGTAGCCCATACAACAAAGTAGAGATTGAGACATACTTTCATCAATTCCTGAAAGACAGTGATGAGGAAAACTGTGCCCGACACTTGGAATAAATGGGAGACAGAACTGAAATAATCAGGAATGCATGAGTCCCATTACCATGGTTAACAATCCGTTCTATTCTCTTTCTCCCTTGGTCATACATTTTTAAGTGAAAAGCTTGGAATCTGGAACCAGAGAAAAGACAGAAAGAGCGTCACCCTTTATTAATGAAGCAGTGGGAAGAAACGAAGATTCATTCTCATTCCTTGCCCCTGTTGAAATGAAAATGGACCCTTACTACTACACTGATGACAAGCTGTCCTTGTTTTACCAGGTAGCTGGCAACTAGGACCATGCAGCTGCTCACTCACTCGTCCCCCACACAAGATGGGATGGGAAGGAGAATGGACAAAAAGTAAAACTCTTGAGTTGAGATAAAGACAGTTTAATAAGACAGCAAAAAAGGAATGATAATGATAATAATAATGATAATAAAAATAATAATTATAAAGACTATGCAAAACAAGCTATACACAGTACGATTTTTTTCAAAGCCCAAAGACTGATTGTGCAGCCAGTCCCTGAGCAGCTATTGCGGAACCTGTGTATTTCCCGGAGCTCGCAGGTTTCGCGAATTTCGCTGAACTCCCAAAATACTTCAAACTCACAGAAAGGATCAAACTCACAGAAAAAAAAGAGTTCCTACCCCCTGGCCAACCCACATTTATAAACTGAGCATGGCTTCTGTGGTATGAATTATTTCCATTGGCCAGTTTGCATTTGCTGCTTGGCTATGCTCCCTCCCAGCTCCTGCCCACCTACTCATCAGCCAAACATGGGAAACTGAAAAAAATCCTTGATTTCTTAGCAGCTACTAAAAGCATCACTGTACTATCAGCATTCTTCTCATACTAAGCCCAAAATAGCAGCTACTGGGAAGAAAATTAACTCTATCCCAGCCAAAAGCAGGACACAAGCATATTGAGAAAAGAATATTTGCAAAGCTCTACACCTTTATTATAGCAAATATATTTTTTCTCTTCTATTGGAAAAAAAAAGTATCATTAAGTAGAACCTGAGACTCAAAACAGTGAACTAAGAGATTAAACATCAAATTGCCTCTTTCTACTAACACATCTTAAAAGATACAGTGCATTTGCTGTTTGTAAAACAAAAAGATGTCAAAAAGATTTCCAAAAAAATTAGATTAGCAATGACTCCAAACATTAAAAAACTCTCTTTCTTTTTTTCTTTTCCAAGAAAGCCATTTCAGGATTAAATTGTACCCAAAGGGCTTGCAATTTTATCAATAGCAGAGGAAGCTATACTGTAGAGATACAATTTTCATCCGTTCTGTAGTTATATATAATAGCTTTATTTATAGAACCTTTATGGGGTAATGACACAGTCTGCTTCACAACAGTTGTACTTTCATGGCAGACACTGATATAAGGCCTTCAAAAATTATATCACTACTGAGTACTTGGAAGGTACCAATGACTATCTTTACTCTTCACTTTAGAGGACTCATTATTATTAACTTCTTGTCTTATTCTTTTTTTGCTGTTATCCTTTGAAGGTGGTCAAAGTACTTTTGGAACCCCTGATGCATAGCAGCATTTCTGATATCATTTCTGAACATCCATACAGAAGTTCAAGTGACAAAGAAGAAATTGCCCATCTCAGCAAAAGGCTATCTAATAAAGTGGGTTTGGTTCAGTGGCTTTGAATAGGAAGAAACAGTCTAAACTAGAATGAAACAGTCTAAACTAGAATGAAACGTCCACAGTCATACAATCATACAATGCTAACTTGCCTTAAAACCAATGTAAATTCAGCACTCTGTTAGAGCAGATAGCTACCGATAGATTTTTTTCAAAATATCTAAGAGGGTGGTTTTAACTCTTTGATCACGCATTTGCAGGTTGTTTTCAATTTAAATAATGCTGCAATGTCATCAGTGCACTCTCTACACTCCAGCCCTGGGAAATAAAAGAGGAAGCTACTAATAGAAGTTGTCACTTCAGACTCTGTTCTACAGTGTTGTAAGAAAACTTAGTGAGGTCTGAAAGTTTTTATAGCAATGAAAATAAAATTGGGCTTTCTTTTCTGTTACAGCATGAGATTTCCAGTTTCTTTACTAATGTCTTCCCCCCATTTTGCATCCTGAGCTCATGACTCACTTCTAGTTGGAAGTTTCACCTCTGCAGCTGAGCTTGGATTGATCTCATCTTCTCATGTGTGCTAGCTGAGGTCGCAACCCTTGAATGTGCAGCCACTGTCTTAGAAGTAAGAGTATTCTGAGGATGATCTCAAACATAATTCTGTACTTCTCTCTCATAAATGCCAATATAGAAGGGTCTGTAGAAATTCATCTAAACAGTGCTTTTCACTGGTCTTTTAGTATAGGAACACTCAGCTGCTTTAGCATTTGTAACTCAAACTAGGAAGCTCCCCATTCACACACTTCAAGAAGAAAGAACTGAGGCCTGTGTATGAACCCCTAGCAAGTGCCTAGCCTTCAGCACTCCCACTACAATGAGACAGAGCCTTAGCCTGTGTTTGTTACTACAGATTTTGGGGTAAACCTATAACAGATATTCAATTCAATTTCAGTATGCTGATGAAAGTATCCAAGAAATATGGGAGACAAGCACAGGTAAAAGTATGATAATGTTACAAAGCCATTTGGACATTCCTGTTTTGATTTTGAACAAGACCTTAAATACTAAAGAATGTAGGATTTGGAATCTGACTTGACAAAGCTTTTCAGCACATACATAACTTTTAGTATGTGAGTACTTTTCTTATATACATCATTAGAGTAAAGTCAACTGGATGCCCTACGTGGAGGTGCATCAAAGTTAAAGACATACAGTTTTCATCTCAGAGACTGGAGTGTGATGAAGCTTCTGCACAGGCAATATGTCTAACTTGTGAAGAAGAAATGGAGGGGAAGGGTACACACCCTGACCACCACTCAGCAAGAGCTGGGTGTACCAGGATATACCCTTGCTCCCGAGAGCGAGGATGTGTTTTGGAACTTACCAGTTAAAATGAAAAGAAGTACCTTACTGGAAATGGGTCCGCCAATTGTATAGGAATTGCATAGCAGTGGAGCCACAGGGGTGGCTTCTGTGAGAAATTGCTAAAGCTTCCCCTATGCCCGATAGACCCAGTGCCAGCCGGCTCTAAGACAGATCTACTGCTGGCCAAGGCTGAGCTAATCAGTGAGAGTGGTAGCACCTCTGTGATAACATATTTAAGAAGAGGAAAAAGTTGCTGTGCAACATCAACTGTAGCCAGAGAGAGGAGTGAGAAGATGTGAAACAACTCTGCATACGCCACAGTCAGTGCAGAAGGAAGGGGAGGAGGTGCTCCAGGGACACACCATGGTGAAGAGGTGAACATGGAGAGGCATGGTGGGACTGTGGTGGGTTGACCTTGGCTGGATGCCACGTGACCACCAAGCTGTTCTGTCACCCTCCTCCTCATCAGGATGGGGCAGGGAGAAAATAAGCTGGAAAAAACTCATGGGTCAAGATAATGGTAGTTTAATAAAATAAAAGCAAAGGCCATGTATAGAAGTAAAGGCAAACAAAAGATTTATTCTCCTCTTCTCATCAGCAGGAAATGTCTAGACACTTCCCGGGAAACAGGGCTTCAGTACACGTAGCAATTGCTCCGGAAGACAAATGTCATAATAACAAATGCCTCTCCTCCTCCTTTCTCTTAGCTTTTATTGTTGAGCAGATGTCATATGGTATGGAATATCACTTTGTTCATTTTGAGTCAGCTGTCCTGGCTATGTCCCCTCCCAAGACCTTGCCCACCCTCACCCTACTGGTGAGGGGGGATTGTTGGAGAGACAGCCTTGACGCTGTGCAAGCACTGCTCAGCAGTAACCAAAACACTGATGTGTTATCAACACCTTTCTAGCTACTGGTATAAGCCACAGCACTATAAGGGCTGCTATAGGGAAAATTCACTCCATCTCAGCCAGAACCAATACATGGATTCAGGAAAGACCATTAGGTGTCAAACAATTCTAATACTAAAAAAATCACAGTGAAGTGGTAAAAAAGAAAAAAAAAACTACAAAAAATAACCCAACCCAGAATAAATGGCTTTTGTCATAGAGCTACATTAAAATAACACTTGAGAATCTGGCTTTTTTTAAAGTCACATTAATTAAACTGAGTCAGAAAAATGAGCTATGAAAATCATTGCTTATGTAAACAGTTATTCTCTATTGTTTATACACACCACTAGGAATGTCATAAGTCAGACTGAAAAATGAGTAAACCTCATCTCAGAAAAAAATGCAAACTGACATATAGACCTCTGGCACAAGGTCAAGAGAACTGTCATTTGTTGTCTTCATTCTAAAGGAAATCCCAGATTTCCACTGAATAACAGGTCAGACTTCTGCTCAGTATCCCTGTGCTTAAAGGAACTAATCATGTAGGTGTACGTGAAGAAGTGACAATAAAATCATAAAGACCTTATACCCGTCAAATGAAATAAAAGCCCTTAGACAACAGTCATTCAAAATGTCTGTTTGTAAAAAAATAATTGCACTTGAAAATAAACTACCACTTCCAAAGAATTAAGATGTCATCTTTTCAAAATTTCATAGCTTGTAGGATCAGTGTTCACATAGTCTCAGGTTTGCTGACAAACACTTTTTAGAGTTTATTTTATTTTCTGTTGCAATAAAGGCTTACTCTTTGACATAATACTGAACACAAAATATAGCAGTGGATACAGATACATGCATATATGTGTGCAAAAGAATCTAGTTTCAGTGACATCCACAGCTCAGATGGGGAAGAAACTTGGTACTTTTTACTTAAACAGTTATTCAGAAAGGAGTAATTGGTACTCATTAAAAACATTGGCTGTAAAGATGTAAATACAGGCAGGAGTGCTATGAGATTTCCATGTTTGCCCCACAGTGCCTTTGAGCTGACCTGGAAAGTATTTCAGTCTCCTTCCTTGGCCTGTCTTCTGAGATTGTCAGCTGGGGCACCAATTAGTGCCTATTTGGCAGTGCTTTCATGTGACTTGAACACCTCTGTAGTGGGTTGGGAGCTGAAGTGGAAGAAATGCGTTTAATAAGGACAGAGAGATAAGTTGGATGGAATGAGTGCTTCCTTTTAAATGTGAGCAACTCAGCTAGTGTTGAGTCATACAGGTATCTACAATAATCGCCTATCATGGCTGTTGCTACCCTACAGCTAATTACCAAAGTTCAGATTTCTATTTTTCAGGTTCTAGATTACAAAACACTAATTTTCAGTTACTATTATATAGTGTGCTTTCAGCACTGTAAAAATCCTTCTATGCCAAACAGTGACAAACATAGTTGAAAAACAATGTGAGGAACACCCTTCCCTTTTATATGACTCCATTTACTTCTCACCTCTAAACCTCATCTTTTTACTGAAAGAGGACAGGAAGATGATTTTTGCTGAAATTGAATTCAGTGGCTCCTTCATTGCACAATTTAATTACTATTCACATGATTTAATAGAGACAGGACTCATAAAACTGATATATTACATTATTATTCTGTTGTGATCATGGGAGGTGTGGGTATATTCCTGAACTCTGAGAATTTAAGATAAGTTTGGATATCAACTCCTTTACTGAGCGTGACAAATGCAGAGAGATTTTGTTTCAGCAGTGAAATGCTTAGTGTTTTACCCAGCCTGTGATACTTTGCCATAACAATTTTGTTACCAGCCTGTTATTTACAGCACAGTATTCATGGAGTTAAAGCCACTACAAGACCTGCATATTTTGCTCTTAACTCTTGAGGAAAACATGATGCACATAAATTAATAAAAATATAGGAGTACTGTGCCAACAAGTTGGTGGTCTTAGTCAAGTTGCTGGTGCACAAGTTTTCGCACTAAATAACACCACCAATAACAACAACTCTATTGCAAACCCTAGCTGAGATGCCAGAGATTTAATGAATATGAGTTAGGTCACCCTAAAATAAGAATAAGACACACAGTTTTCAAGGAATTAGAGGGCGGGGGCTATTTCCATTACTGTTGTTGTCCTTTAAATAAAGACAGGGCGGGAATTAGAAGGGCTTTCATCTAGACACCTTTCCTGCACTTTCCCTGAGTTCTGAAGTGAGTTTATTTGTTTTTAAAGCATACACGTGGCTGAGATTTCCTTGAAGAATATTTTACCCAGAGTATTTTTTAAACATAAAAGAAACAAGAGAAGCCAAGATACCTTGTCCTGGTACATATCAAAAGTAGTTGTGAATAAAACGTGAAAGTAAGAGTTACAAATATGAACAGAGCAAGAGTTTTCAAGAAGAAAAAATCAGTAAGAAATGAGTAATTTCTAGGATTATTATTGCTAGATAAAGCCTAAAAAGGGGAGTAGGAGGTATAAAAGGGTATAAATGTTAGGTGTAAAAGTTATGAGGTAAAAACTGAAACACATATAAAAGTTAGTAGAAGATTTAGAAGAGTATATCCAGGTTAATCCAGTAGAACATGAAAGAGCTATCTAGTTTTGCAGTCAAACAATCTTTTACAATTATTGGAATTTTTTTGTATAGTTAGGGAGGCATACAGACATAGACTGTCTGTTGACAAGATCACCTGAAGTAGTAACTGACCAGAGAAAAAAAAATCTTGCTTGAAAACAGCAGAGAAACTTTCAGGAACTTTTCCATTGCATTTCCAAGGTACTGTCCTCTTCTGATTAGAGAGATCGTGATGCTTGAAGTCCTCCTTGCAACTGCACAGCATGAAAGATTCAACATCTCTTAGGACTGTGAAACTGTAAAATTTGCAAATTGGTTTTACCACTGAGATACAAGACGGGTTCACAACTAATCATTTGTAATTACAGAAAGCACAAAGAATAAGATCAGATGTAGGTCTACAAGTTCTTGCTTCTGTAATGGGCCACTCACATAGGCCAGATTAGCCTGCCTAGTCTGAAGCCATTTCGGTTCAAAGCTGTGATGAATGAGGACGTACTATAGATTAGTTTATGGTCCATCTGTGTTTATTAATGATAAAGGTATAGTAAGTAAATTACTCATGCTGTGAAAATGTTCTTGGCAATGGTAATTCCCCCAAATTAAATGGCAGAATTAAGACTGTAATTCTGAGACTAATTAATTTTCAGTTTCCTGGTCATACATGCACACTATTTCAGTAAA
>Ga0065711_1007333_pt1 | contig 21042 bp, 8 predicted proteins | sample Hoacrofraction12_FD_59098 | JGI IMG/M metagenome (GOLD analysis project Ga0065711, IMG submission 59098) | Hoatzin crop microbial communities from Cojedes, Venezuela - Epithelial fraction 12 v2 (version 2) | ecosystem: Host-associated > Birds > Digestive system > Esophagus > Crop | place...
GGGGAACTTCCTGTGCTTCAGTTTGTGCCCGTTGCCCCTTGTCCTGTCACTGGGCACCACTGAAAAGAGTCTGGCCCCGTCCTCCTGACACCCACCCTTCAGATATTTATAAGCATTTATAAGGTCCCCTCACAGCCTTCTCTTCTTCAGGCTAAAAAAGGTGAGCGAACTGCAGTCTGAACCCAATTCAAAAATACTCTCTGAAGCATCCAAAGTGTATTTATTCCTAGCTAGAATTAAAATATAGATGGATTCGAAGATGACTGCAATTTTTCCTTCAACTTTTGATCACACCACCAGACTGGTTCCTTGTGCTTAAAGTATCAGTTCAAAGATGTCTCTACTATTCTGGTTTTACTACCCATTTAGGAACAGGCCCAGCTGAGTTGTCAGCCTCTCAGGCTGAAGCAACTGCACCCAGTCTTTTGGTCTATATGTCTGGCTGTGCTCACTGTTGCTTGAGTAGGAGAAACACCCACACTACTAACGAGAGTTGGAACTACAGAATGTTGTTCTGTTGGGGCTTCACTGCATATTGCTGTTCACATACCAGTAGAACACTGGTGCAGCTGCAGAGAGGGGTGCCTCCTCCCAGCTTAGAGGCTCAGGCATCAGCAGGGACGAAACAGTGACCTCGGCCCTCTTCCGCCGAGGTAACAAGGATTTCAATGGGAAAGCAAATTAGTAAAGGCTTGTCATAAAATTGCCACATACAGTCCTGACTGCTGCACAGACTGTTTGGAGGTGGGAGTTAGAAGGAACAGTAGCCAGTCTAGAATCTGCTTCATTAAAAAAACGTTATGACGTGTCTTCTCCAGGACAATAAGACGACCAACAGAAGCAAGACACAGTGAGATCTGGACTGATACCCATTCCTTCATCATGCTTACACACATCATCTTCTCCACCTCCTTTTCAGAAAACCAAAACAGAGATTTTACCCCTCGGTCAGCCCGGCCTCTCGTGCTGCCATGTAGCTGCCGGCTCACCTCCCTGCTTCAAGCCAGCCCCCAGAGCAGCTCAGCTCCTTGCGGGATTCCCAGTCCCACACAGCTCCAGCAAGGCAAGCAGCCCTTCTGCAGCTCACCTCTGCTGGAGGAGTTACCCCCAGCAATTCCCCTCCACCCCCAGTTCACCCCTGCCAACCTTCTCCCCTCTGCCTGGTGCCCGATGAAGTCTGCCAGCCTTCCCCACACATCGCCTTAATCCTACCCAACCCTCAGATGCAGCCCTGAGGACACCCGCTCTGATTAACCCCTTCGTACCGACACGCGGTACGTAGTGTGAAGCTTCATGGCAGTAGTAAGTTTTCAGCAGGGATCTGAAGAAAATCCACGTGACAGCGTGGATGGGGATGGGAAACCAAAAGCAAACAGGATGTCAGGGCTTTGTGGATTCAGTAACAAAGGTTTAAAAGGGAAGCTGTGCACAAGCAGCTCAGGGGTACAGAAGCAACTGCAAGCTGAAAGTGCAGTCCTCCATTTTATTAGTCACCTAAGTGGATAGAAGTTGATGTCGGAACGGGACAGATTAATCCCTTTCCAAACACGCGCGCCGCAGTTTGCCTAAAGCGTCTATGTGTTTCCTTCAGCCACAATCCCGCTGTTGGAATTCCCGCCCCGGCTAATCTCCAGGCTGAAGGCATCCTTCTTGCCACTGCGTATTTGCAGCCTTCACAGCAGAGTAAGCAACGCCACGTTATCCTTGAAGAATTATCCTTTTCCCTTCGGGTAAATCCCCTTGTTAGGCTCATCGAGCTTGTTAAACAAATTCTCTTCCTATATTTACTTCATATGAATTTAGGTTAACAATAACAACATTAAATAAGCAAATGTGTACATTGAAAAGAATTCCCTTTCTTAAACTGTTCACCCTTGCCCTTGTTTACTCATCACCGTACATAGTGACTTTTAGAATCAGGTTGAAAGTTCACCGTTTTCCAGTGCTGTCAGCCAGCAAATAAACCTCAGAAATCTTAACATCAACTCTCTGGTGACCGACACAGCTCCGCTCCTAAAATGCACAGTTCATTGGTTTTAGCAGCACATTTTCTTTCACACCGGATATGTTGTATAGTTCCACATGACAACAAGCACACAACAGTATTCCTGAAATAGTAATCTTCTAGTTGTAAACAACATGGTATTTGTATAGTCTGTGCACTGAAGCGGTTGCTTCGTTTGAAAGACAAAATATTACATGAGATATTTCTAGGGTTTGTTCCCTCCCCATAAGTATACATTTTTTGTATATGATTCCATTTCTTTGGTCTGCAATAGCTTTGTCCATTCATTTTTTATACATGCTGCATTGCTCAGTGAGAGGCAAAAAAGCATCTCAGGGTTTTGTCGGCTCTTTGCTGTAATTGCTAATAGTCTGTGCTACCGTGAAGGGTATCTGTTTACTGTAATAGCACCCTTAAGGGTGCACAGAAAATACATGTTGATAGAGAGAAAATTACCTTGAAAAGCAAATACACAGATGGAGGTGGAGGAAAGGCTACGGTAATGAGACAGTCCAGTAAGAAGAAAGTTAAATCAATAGAGAAAGGCAGAGAAACGGGGCAACATTTCTAGAGGACCAACTCTTGATGACAGCTAGTTGCAAGAGACAACTACAGCAAGTAAGGAAACACAGCCTTTTCTTAAATTTCTGGCTATTAGGTAGCTTCATTACGCCTAAATTGCACCCAACAGGTTTTGTCTATAAGAAAGGACAGAGGGCTATGCTGGGAGAGCATCACAAGACAATCTTGCAAGACAGATGGATGCTACATTTTCAGGGACACCTCAAAGCCTCTCAGAAAACCCCGTAAGCGACAAAAACCCAAAAGACAAATACAGCTCTGGATGTGGCCAGGAGGTACAATCGAGAACACGTGGGACCTCCTGCCACCAAACGTACTCAGTGCACGATGCTAGCGTACAACAGTCAGTCCCAGCCAGCACAAACGGGCTGTGCTGCCCTTCCCCTTGCCCCCCACTGCCAAATCCAGCCCCCCACCTCTCCGCTGCCTCGTGCTTGCACAGCCTCCAGCACTGCAACAAGCCAAACCAAGGAGTTGGTCTCAGGCAGCAGCTGAACTTACCAACAAAAAGCAAGCACTCCATTTCACAAGCCAGTTGGCTACGTACCTGCAAAGGGATAGAAAGGGCTTAAAAGAATAAGGGGTTTAGAGGGCAAAAAGTGAATTCTGATTTTTCCTTACAAAGAGCATCATTGTCTTTGTGGCATTCTAAACCAGTGAGGCATTGCTATTATCTGTAACCCACAGAGATTTTTGGAAGCATTTTCCTACCTTTCATAGGTATCTGATCAGAACAGATGCATTCTCTTCTCCACCCTACATCTACCTTATTTCAAGCACCCCTTCCTCCTCCTAACTTGTAACTCATGAGAGGTCTTGGTCACACTCTTATCCGGGGGAAGACGACACCCTCTTCCTCCTTGAACATAACACTTGCAAATCATCAGTTTCTTCACCATAGTTGAAAATTACTTTCCGTGTGCTCTTTGCAAGCTAGCAGATGCCTGCCCTGTGACATGAGGCTCCATTAATACAGAAACTTAACTACAGTAAGACATTAGGGCCCTCCAGACAAAAAGTCTGGATGTCTCCCACAGGCATGTCCATCCACGCCTTTTCCTTCCTCTCCAGGCTCCTTCCACTACTGCTGATGCCTGCATAGCCCATCACTTACCTCGCTTGGGCTACTTCTTCCGTCCATCGACTCCATGCAGTGAAATGAGATGACTGCTGCTGCCCACTTAGCCCATCTTTTTAGACATGGGGATCCTCTACCTGGGCAGCAGGACCTCACCGGATTCAAGTGTCTATTTGCTGCATTCAACACCTCTCACAGAGGAAGATCTGACCTGGTTACACTTCCCTCCTAAGTCTCGCTACGCCTCTGCTACCTGGACATTAACAACTCTCCTTGTGAAATCACACTGGATAATATCTGCTTTGCCAAGAGCTACAAGTTCTGGAAGGTATCAGAAGGAACCCTGTGTGTTACAGGATAAATTAAATAGTACAATGTTTTATAAATATTTACAATTATTTTTTTCTGAGAGCTAATTATTATGTGGCAAGTGTATTCACCAGAGGACAAAACATTATTTCCTTGATTACAAGACCGAAAAAATAAGACGATACAAGTTATTTGTCTTTACAGACTCTTTTAACATTTATGAATGGCAGCTTGTAGTTAAGACTGCATTTGTTCTGCAAGCAGACTGAAAATAAAAGTATACTGGTGTAGTCCGTTTAATAATATACCTAAGACCTCAAAGTATTCCTGTTAGCAGGTAGCCTATGACAGCATACACCGTGTTACCCAAAAAGCAATTTAAGAGGCGCATACAAACAACCTTTCCAACAGAAACAGAGTTTCTTCTAGTACACGTCACAGGAAGGTTAAGGCTTAAAGTTTTTTTTTTTTTTTTTTTTTAAGCGTTCTGTTATGCTTATTGATCTAAGCTTTAAGGTTCGTATGGTGTACTTTAAAATTTCCTTCAGAGCCCTGGAGGAAAATGCAAGGCTAATAACATACAGGGTAATAATAGATGGAAAATGCCTGTCTTATTGATTAAATATGTATTTATACTAGGTTCATCTCCCTGATTTTGCTGTTCAGTTGGATTTAAGCAGGTAAGTCTTTTTCCTCGATTCATCCACTTTTTTTTCCCCCCAGGACTCAAGTAATGTCTAAATACAATAGCTGTCCAGAGTTATACATATAAAAGTCTCTGCTGTTTAAACCGTGCCTTACACAGCATAGGATTTTCTTTTCCAGCTCAGCTATGTACTGCTTTGTTTTTCAGTTCCCCAGGTGCAAGAGGGGCTTTAGAGGAGAGGATTGCAGGATGCATGTTCCCAGTGTGTCCATACACCATACACCTAAATTCCATCTGAAAAATCCTCCATTCTAATCAAAACCAGGACGTAGCTAGCCTACCGAGGAAGAGCCATAACAAGGCTTTCACACTGGTAACAAGAAAGTTTTATTGCTATTAAAGCCATGAATCACCACGAAGAAGATTAACTATTAACTGTATAATTACTTCCTGTGCTATTAGCAAAAGCAAGAGGATGTGTGTTAGGAATAACACAACAGGAAAGGCAGAAAGATCAAAGAGGACCTGACACCTATCCAGGGCTTATCCCTCCTCCTTCCACCTCACTGCATTTCTCCCCTTGCAGTATTGGCACCAGTACAACTGACGTCCTGGTGGAGCTGCACTAGGGTTTACGAGACCTCTTCCACCCAGCACAACTGGAATCGCACATTTCTGAGAGCGGAACTGTCTCCTTTCCCTCTAGAGTAGGTCCTCCCAGCAACAGTGTCCACAGAAGAGTCACTTTAAAGTCCAGTCACCTAAATCACCTGAGTTTTTTGGGTTTTTTGTACCTGTTTTTCTTGAGCTTTACGCAGGTATGTAGAGCTCATTCAAACACAGCAGGAACACACACTACACCTGGCAAGTCAGAAGATGTAATCAGTAATGAGTAAATCAGAAATGAGTAAAAAAGGGAAGGAAGAGATGGATCTTGTCCAGCCAGTGACAAAGAAGTTTTTGTTAAGTTATTGAGCACTGTCTTTTCCATACTCATTTGAAAAGAGTATTTGTCTCCCAAATGCAAATTACTATAGGTCAAAGTGATTTCAAGTGGCAACAGAAGACACACGACAAAGAGACAGGGCACAAGTGAGAAGAAATCTTTTCCAGCTTTTTCAACCTGCCACTCCAGACAAGCAGAAAGGATCTTATAATGAGAACTTACCTGGCTTGGGCTACTACTTCTGTCCGTCCACTCCATACAGCGAAATGAGATGACTCAAGCAAAACTGCCGGGCTCTGGCAGACAGGTTCTCCATAGGAACAGAGCTTCCCCAAAAGCACAACAAGTAAAGCGTCTGGAAATACAGGTTCTCTGCTTTCACCCAAGATTTCACTTGTCTCTTAAGAACAAAAATGTGCACTGCTCAAAATCTCGACACTGAATTCAGATGTCCTGACCTAGAATGGGGACACTAGATTTNGCTGCAATGTGGGCTCTGAGNCACCCACCACAGCGAGGATACGGCTGNNGAGTTCAGGGTCTCGCAGAGCCCCCACGCAATCCCACAGCTCCCCCANGCAGGCCCATAAACGTAATCTTCCCCATTACCAGGGGAAGGCACCAGGCTGTGCAGGGTCTCAGGATTGTCTGTGCCTCAACCCAAGCTGGTTGTGTCATGGCTTAACAGCTGTGCAGTGGTCAGTGACTGTTGCCTGACCCATTTTGGCTTGCGAACCAGGAATACCCTGTGTGGAAAAGGCCCAACAGCCCCAGCAGGCTCCAAGACCCAGAAGGAAGCAATTCCCCTCGTCCCATGTCAAACTTTTCCTCGAGACAATGAACTTGAGACAAAGAAGATTTGCTTTGGCACCCCCAAACCCTCTACTTCAGAGATACTGGTGCTATCAGCTATAGAATACAGAGGGTCATCGAAAGGATGAACATGACACCAGAGAAAAAGGGGCTGATATTAGCAAGTTTTCTAGCATAACACTTATTAATAATGAGACCTCTCTGATTTAACGTAGGCTGAGTTCAGCAATATTCTGGTAACACTACTATTACTGGATTAATAATATCTTTGTTATATTTTGACTAGTTAGTTAAACTTTTGATCAGGAGAGCAATAAACTCTTGGCTCCATGTATATGCAGTGTTCCCTTTTTTCCCCCCATAATAGGATTTAGCGTCTAATATCCAAAATGTGTTTTCAAATTTCATTTACTATTCTGTATACAGCATATTACACTCAGCATAATGTACTCGCTTCTCACCTCCAATGTCACACTCAGAGAAGATACTGTGCATTTGTGTTGCTGGATCTCCACAGTTCTGAAACCATGGATGCCCTTTGAGGATTACACAGGAAAAAAAAGACATGAGTCGCCCTTGAAAAGTGTCTCCATAACAATATTTTCAAGAAGCTGGGAAGGGAAGGAGCAGAAGGATGAACAGTTTCCAGTTTTGGAAGTAAAGAGCAATATTGTAGTAAAATAAAAAAAGTGGGCAAATTCACCTGTTGTAGAGGAGAAATGGGTAAATCCTGAAATAAGGAGATATATTTAAGAAAAAATGCAAAGGAAATATATCAGTCTTTTCAAACCAAATTAAATTACCATAAGAACATCAACAACAAGAAGCAGAGGAGGACAAGAGAAAAATAAATGCAGAAAAAACACACAGAAATCAAACAGAGTACATGCAGTGGAAGAGCAGAACAACAGGTGCAGAAGTCAGGGGCAGAAACCAAGACAGCATATGCACGGTGGGATGAAACGAACTCCAAGACAGACAGCACAGGAAAAAGAGCAGTAGGTGCCACTCTTTGCTTTGAAAAACTAGTCCCCATGTTGTTTAACCCATTTCTAGTGCACAGGGTAAGAAGCTCAGCCTATACGATGTCTCCTCGCCTCCTTTCCCACAGTAACTTCTCGCACACGAGTTTCCAACACATGCCAGGCTCCAGACCCTGCTCTGCGTAACTGTGCGGTTCCCTTCTGCTTGCTAGTCTATGTATACATCCAAATCTCTGCTGCACGCTGTATTCTTTTTGCTGAAATTCAGAGCGGAATTTGGAGAAAACAACATACACAAACCAATAAAAATCGCTTCCCCTCCCTGGCCTTCTGTGTTACCCATTGCAGACAGCGTGGTATGTATTCCTCATTTTTTTTTCAGCAGACTGGAAATACGTATTATCATCTTCATTATGAATTTTGATTCCACCACACTGAAGTTCACCTTGCGCTTCAGTGACAATGTATTTTCTGGGCTGCTTCCTCCAGCTTGTCTCTGAAACAAGCCAGTTGTGCAACTAGCGCGCACAAGACACGCTCATTAAAGGCAATGACACACATGCCCCTGACATGGTCACGCAAGTACAGGTTGATCTGAACAAAGTCACACAGGGAAGAGACATTCAACAGCTGCTGACCCGATGGGAAAACCTCACTTTCATTTTCAAGTGCGGAATATCACTAACAAGCATCAGAACATGCCTAACAGTACTGGAAAAACATGCTCGTGACATCCTTAAGCAGCCCTCTAAATCTAGGTTGCCTCTTCTACGCACAGAGAAAAATAAGGCACAGATACTCTCTGGACTCATCGGTAATGGGTATGTCTAGGAAGAAGATATAGCAATTTTGCTGTGACTCTTCTCTCAACAGTTTTCCATTTGCTGTTTCTGTGCTGCACAGGAGGAATGCACCTTACATTTACTGATTGCCACTGCTGCAAAAACCTTATGGGGAAGGTGGTGGTGGGGCAAACAGCCTCTGCTCTCTCCCTCAAAAGCCACCCATGTTTTCACCCCAGTTCCAGGTTGTAGTGATCAATTCTGTCAGATTTATTGGTATTTTGTGTGCAGACTTCACTAGATTGGAAAGACAGATTATACTTCCCCCAGGCTTCCAGATTCAAGAATATTTAAATAAGAAAAACGTTCTCCTCCTGCTACCACCCATAGTTTTATCTGTCTGTGAGTAAGAGCATGACAGTGGGAGAGACACATCTGAAAATGATTCTGGTAATCACTAGAAAGGGTGACAGTAAAATTTGGAAAGGAATTTTCATTTGAATAAATCACATCACAGGCAACGCAAACCAGTGAAATAAGAATAAACACTGCAACATCAACTGCACTTAATTTTCTGCTACTCTCAGTACACCTGTAGTCATGCAAAAGGCACACATCAGCTAAATAAGGGTATCCATAACTGTGCCAAGGATTTTACGAATCACTCATTCAAATTACAAATCTTTTTCCACCGTTTGTTTTTCTCCTTAAAAACTTCTAAATATCACAAGATCTGGTAGTCCCTACGCTAGGGCAGCGCAGTGCTACATAGCGAACTTTCTTAGCGATTCCTGAGGCATTAGCAGCACTGACAAAAAGATGACTAACCGTGCATGAGACAAATGCACACTGAACCAAGCTTGACACTTGTTTTATCTGGATGCCACAGAGCTATACCAAATTAAGGTATATTGAAAAATAACAGAAAAACATCAGCCTTTAACTTAGTGAATGTTGTTGTATCTCAGCAAGAATTCTTTTTATTTGAACATTGCTTTGATCAGTTAACTAGATGAAAAGCACTAGTTTATTTCACACAAAACACTGAAAGGTGAACACTTATCAGATAACTCAGATGGAATAAATGCAAGGAAAATAAGACTTCTTAGGGGACGATATGTTTATATGACATCACAGCTACTGGAGTTTAGAATAAGCGTCAGTGTTTAATACCACTGGAGTGTTTCTATATATTTGCCCCTTTTGTTTGATGCTATATTATTAAAAAATACATAGTTCAACTTTGAAAACCTCCTTTCTTGTGAATGTCTCCATGGTTTCCTCATGCCTTATGCAAATAATAACTACAATTTCCAATCACTGGCCTTAACCTCTCAGTGCAGTGCTACAAACCAGCCCCTCACACATAAATAAGGGGATATATCACAGGAATCATGAATTGTTGGTCACCCATTTTCACCAATGAAATAGCAGATTTGTTCAAAAAATAAATCCAAAGGATGTGTACACCTGTCTGAGAAACCAAAGTGATACAAATATAGCTAAAAATTGCTATGAAATTCTAAAGCAAAAGAGCTTCTCTGCAACAGATCACATCACCATCTTCAGTACTAATTCAGGGAAATTCCACAAAGTCAATGCACATAGTGCACAATATCACAGCCACAGAATTTATTCAATGTCCCTGACCACATAAAAAGCGTATGGCAACTTTATATGATGTTTTTGTATCTTTAGATATGAAAATTACCCTAAAAGCAACACATCCCTTCAAAAAGGGGATCAAAGTTATATGGAAAGTTGTAGAAATCTTATCATTAGCAGAATATTTCAACTTTAGAGCACAACATACCTTCAGCAGACCTTGTAGAAAATCACTGTCAAAATTAATTCGCCACATCACCAAAGTAATTGTAGATATAATCAACATAATGGAAATTGATGGTACTAACAGTCCCTGGCTGCCACATAACTTTAACTAGCACAGATGACTTCTGAACACAATATCTCTGTTTTCATATTTAGGTTATTGTTGCAGATCTTTTCATAGCTGAAGTCCCAGAAGGTAAAAAATTTAGATATGATGAAACTGATAACACAAATCCGATCAAACGCTTTATCCAGTATATATTCCCCATACAAACTACTGTAACAATCTTGAGCATCTAAGTCACATCAAATTCCTTGAAAAGATGATAAATATCAAATACAGTAAGCCTTTGATTAGCTTGGTCAGCTAAGAAGAGACACATTACGGAGCACTGGAACAGGCTGCCCAGGGAGGTTGTCGCGTCACCCTCTCTAGAGATATTCAAGACCTACCTAGACACAGTCCTGTGCAGCCTGCTGTCGGTGACCCTGCTTCGGCAGAAGGGTTGAGCTAGATGACCCACAGAGGTCCCTTCCAACCCCTAACATTCTATGAATGTACCCTAATAAAGCTGCTAAAACCCACTGTGACTACAAAAGAAACCAGGATACATCTGACACCTTTGTTTGGTGGCTCTATAGATGTTAGGAACCTGCAAGCAGATGCAAAGCTCAGCTGTGACTAATTTGCCATAATGAGCAGACCAGGTGGGCCTCCTTAACTTCGGCTAACAGCCTGGTCCTAAAATATCTGGACAAAATGGGGTAGAAAGAATGAGAGGTTTTTGAAGATTAGAAGATTTAACATGATCTTGCACCAACAATTTCAAAGTGCGTGCTGGGTAATCACATTAGTGATACTGATCAACTAGTGAGGAAAATCTTGGTCACACCCACTGGCTTTCAACACATGGTGCCAGAAGTAGAACAAACATTAGAAAATAGTGCCAGTGGAAGAAAAGCATAATCAGAAGCCCCAACAAAACTCAAATTTTCGAGGAAGGTGAAGACCACTCCAGAATGAGATATTTATTTGCAGATCCTTGTTGCTACTGCAACAGGAGCTGCTAAGGATTGACTAAGATTCTGCATCTGTAACAATTTCTTCTAGGGCAGAAAACAGGGTGTTACGCACTCATCTGCCAAAGTGGACTTGACCAGAAGTTTGATCTAGATTCTATTGGATTGACTCATTTTCTAGGTATGGGAAATCCAGACAAATTTTCTGACAAATCTCTGCTTACATAAGGTAAAAGTGCAGGACTCTCCCTTCAAGTGAATATATCATAACTGTACCACAGGCTTCATTCCTGCCAGCATCTTCTTAAATGACTTGAATGTATTGGTTTTGCTTGTCCCTCTAAGAACACTAAAGAGGATCAAAACCTGTCAGTGAAGAGGTTGTTCATACGGCCTTACATGTCAGGTTAAGTTCTGACACTAGACAAAGAGGCAGCAGTATAAATTCCTTTTAGAAATACAAGAACCCAGAGGTCATGACAATCTTCTCAGACTCTGTAGCTTAGCAGACTTTCTGTTGCTGCTGTGGTTTGAGAATATTCAAAGCTAATATAATTCATATATCAGGAACTAGCCATAAAGTACACCATAATCTGATTCTTCTGATGCCAGTAGATATCATCGATACTCTGATTATATTCTCTTTAAGACCTGAACATTCAAAGCTGCTTATGACTGGCTGCTCATTATTTAATAAACATATAAATGAATCATTTAAAAGAATGACTGTGTCCAACTCAGTTTTCTTAAAACTACTCCAATGAAAAAAATTTAAGTATGCAAAGCTCACCTACTGTTAGCCTCAAACAGCCAAATAATTCTAGGTTCAAATTAGGTTGCAACAGCTGTTAGCTTTTCAAGCTTATCACTAAACAATTCTGTACTATAAACAACTCTTGGATGTTTGGGGTTTTTTAACTTTTTTTTTTAATGTTAGAAGATATAAGTTAGTCTGCATGTTCATCTGTTAGGAGATTACAAGTAGAAGGAAAAATAAAGATTTTGCAGTTGGTTATCTCAGCTAAACATTCGACTAGAATACGTGTGCTGTGATTTCCTAGTTTCACAACTGATGTCCACACAATGCAGATTAACCATGTCTTTCGTGTGAAAGCAGACCTGTCAAAAGCTTCTGGGCATAATGATCTCCCTCAACGTGCTGGACACTCATCCTGGGCACCTCTGTACAGCTAAGAAGTTATCTGAGGCACTGAATGAGTTCCCCAGGCAGAGCTGCCTCAGCCTTTGACTAAACACACGGTACGATAGCTCAGGCTGTCAGCGCCATGGCTTCACAACTCCTGACAGATGAAAGACAGACCACGCTTTACCCACCTTTGTCTCGGTCCAGCTTGCAGAGGCTCACAGTGCCTTTTCCACTTCAGATGGGACCAGGAACTGCAGCAGTTAATTGCAGGTTAGGTAGCCATTTTTATGAGAACAGACTTAAATCCATAATCTTTAGTCACACCATAGTCCTTGTTCTGCCCGCAGCCTCTTTGATCTTCATAAATCCAAACCCATGCCAAGCAGCAATTTGAGATATACTGTCAAAATATTCCTGTCAAAATAAAATGTTAGTAGTCACAGTCACTCAGCTCCTTTGAGAAACAGCTCTCTATAACAACACAACACTGTAGGGTATGTAGGACTGATTTGTGTAGACCAAAAGAAAAGGGTGAATGTGGAAAGCTATTGCCCACCCTTTTATGACATTGCCCTAAATGAGGCCTACAGCATCTTCTAAGCAACTCAGGTCCTTAAAGAGCTTGTGTTTTGGCTGCCAGTACAGGCTTTACCCTGCGGTAGTACATCTTTACGCAGCTATAAGCAATGCTAACTGCACAAAGCCTGCACACACCCTCATTTGCTAATGAGCTATTCTCAGCACAAGGTTTTAAAGCCTGTCTTTAATACTTTCCAGGTGCACCATGTTTTTCTCTTATTTTGCCTTTGCTCAGTCTTCATCAGTAATCCAGAACTGTGCTGGTTCATAACCTTTTACTGCTAGACAGGCGCACAGTATTTAAGTGTAGCATTAAGAAAAAAAAAGTTATGCAAAGGCTCTTGGGACCAAACAGAGAGGGTAGAGGAAAAAGGCAATGGAGTTTCCATCAGTGTCAGCTGTGATCACTTATGACTGTTCTTGTTAGCTAAAACCACTTCTCTCATCATCTAAACAAACACTTTTCTTTAATTTGGTTTGTTTAGGGTTTTATTTGTTTGTTTGTTTGTTTGTTTTTAATTCATACTTCATGTCCTCAGAGAAAGAATAGTCTTACTCCTTGTTGAGAAAGGCAAAATTAGACTCCGTGAGGGGAAAAAGTGCCTTACAGGATATAGATGCAATAGTGAAGTTCTCTTGCTTTTCACCAAGTGTAGGTAAAATTCTGAAATTTTTACTGGTCATTACTAAGACTAAAATTTTATCTAATCAAAGGTTCATTGTGGGGTTTTGTTCTGGGTTGTTTTTGTGTTTTGTGTATTTATTGTTGGTTTGGATTTTGATTTATTTTTTTTTAAGATTAAGGAATGGCAAAAAACTCATCTAAATGTTCTTATTTGACCTTGTTTGTGTCATAGTCAAATACACATTAGTAGTTGGTTTTATTTAAGTATTGCCTAGAGGATTTAGTCAGATAAAATTCCAGCTGAAGTACAATGCAAACATTAATAAGAGGTGCCTATCCTATGCACCTGACAGTTAAAATAGATAAGACTTAGAAAAGTGAGAGAGCATGTATGATTATCTTCATTTTACAGATGGAGAATGAAGCTATGCAGAGACTAAACAACAAGTCCTGGGCAATGGAGAGTGTCTCAGGCTAAAGCAAGACCTGAGCTAAGGGTTTTTCTTTATCCCAGTACGATGCTGTAATTAAAAAGCTGATCTTCCAGGTAAGTTTTAGCTTTATTTCCTTACAAAATAAGGTTTATGCAATTCTGCATTACATATCTCTCAGACATTAGCTCCCTTACCCAATTTACCAATTGCAACTGAAATGGCACTTCCTATGAGTTTTAAGCAACACAGAAGCTGGAAAGACATCAGCAGAGGTGAAGTCACTGTAATACATCTGTTTTTTCTGCAGTTGTATGTGCAACTTCCAATTAGCCACACCTCCAGTGCTTTTAACCTGTCTGGAGTGTCACCGGGCACAGAAATGAGCTGGGAACCGCTTACAGAAAAGTAAAACAAATCTGTGGAAAACCACCGTTCATGTAACAGCTTGATTTTTTTAACTCTACCTCTGAATAGTGTCTGCACTTAAATTCAAACAAAACCAAAGAAAATTCTAGGAAAATCTTCACAGCTATTAAAGTGGGCTTAGGAGAAAGATGGGGACAAACATTTAGCAGGGCCTGTTGCAATAGGACAAGGGGTATTAGTTTTAAAATATAAGAGGGCAGATTTAGACTGGATAGAAGGAAAAAGTTTTTTACAGTGAGGGTGGTGAAATCCTGGCCCAGGTTTCTCAGAGAGGTGGTTGATGCCCCATTCCTGGAAACATTCAAGTCCAGGTTGGACAGGGCTAGGAGCAACCTGGTCTGGTTGAAGACGTCCCTGATCACTGCAGGGGGATTGGGCTAGATGACCTCTAAAGGTCCCTTCCAACCCAAACCATGCTATGATTCTATAGGGATAGTTGAATTTCATAACCAGTATCCTGTGGACACTCTGAGGCCTCTACCCCTGGATGGAAGAATAAGTTAGAAAATGTCAGGAATCAATCTAGTCGACTCTGTCACAGGATAATGAAATACATCAGATAATTTTTTAGTATTTTTCCTAAGCCTATTCCCTATGATGAAAAAAGAGCTTTTCTGGTCAAAACCTAGGTGCTTCACGCACAGGTTAGTGTTAGTTGCTGAAAAAAAAATCACGGCTTTGATGGTGTTGTTTTCTCTGAATTGTTACTGCATAGTTTTTAACTCAAGGGTGCATCTGTGACTTCACAGGCAATGCCAAGGGACTTCTTGCATACCTGTCAAGTGGGCCTCTACTTCAAAAATAATTTCCATCTCATGCACCTCTGTCACATCTGGATCCTCCATCTGGGCAAAATGTTCTCTACTTATTCTGTCCTTTTGCTTCTGTTATTGCTTTTTTTTTAAAATTCTATCTGTAGCATGACTTTTCTTCTTATACTGAGATGTTTCTAAGTATATATCTGTACCTTGAACTAATTTTATTTCTCAGTCCTTCCCGTAAGAAGCCTGTTTATTTTCCTCAGTGACATAGTGCATGGCCAGAGTCTACTGTGATGCTGCATAATTTACATGCCAGTTGTGCATTACCCATTCTGCATTTTGCCTGTTTTCATTCTTTCTTATGATGGCATCAAAACACGATTCCTCCCTGCCAAGAAACTAAGGCTATTTTAATTGAAAATATTAATTGAAAAGTAGTAATTATTATCTGTAAACCCTGAAACAATTACATATAATAGAATCCTAAATAAGCAAAAATCATCAAAGCTTAATTCAAAAAACGCAGAAGTGCTGCCACAGAAAGTGGACTTATTATAAGTTAACCAAATCAATCAAACTACAATTAACCAAATACTCATGAAAGAGTACTAGATTTGAGGAAGAATATTAAGTTTTAAACAAAATATAGGCATTAATTGCTCGATTTGGGTTTAATTATTCCCAGCATTTTCATATTGCCATTCCTAATGACTTCCCACTGTTGCTGTTTCCATCTCCTTGGCTCACGCAAGTGATAAAGATCTGTAATTTTCACGTTACATATGCAGATAAGCTCATTTGTTCTCTGCTGTTTGTGGCACAATGTGTACCCTGTGTAGCATGTAGTAGATTAACCATTTTTCTGCAGGCCTGTTTTTCTGAAGTCAGTGGCTTCTACAGGAACACAAGCAACTTGGGACTGGAACTTTGGAATTTAGAAGAAAATCCAAATTTGCTGGTTTGCACAACATTTAATCTAAAAAAAACACCTAAAAAATTCCACTAGCAATATGTAATGCAAATCGGTGCAAAACTTGATCATCCAGGCACTAAATACCTCAAGAAAAGAGAATGATTTCTGCTTCACTCAGTTCAGTAAGCATTCTCTTACGGTGCCTCCAGTTGTTTAACAGCATGTATCAGAGAGAATGTGTTTCTGGACTTGTCACCTCCTTTTTTCTGGTTATAATAACTTCCAAAGATAATTATCTCTCTCATACTATAGATCTAGAAAGAAAAATGTGTCTTTCCAAATGTGAGAAAACATAAAGTGAAAACCTACAGAGATGGAATGGCCTTACAAAGAAAATGAAGAAGATTGCCTTCAATTTAATCAAATCCCAACAGTTTCTCTTTAAAGTATGTTAGAGCAAGGAAAGTGTAACGAGTCCGGTAACAAGAGTGCAGCAGTGCAAACTTCACAATCTTAGTTGTAAAGCCCAAGCTATGGGCTTTCGCATATGCTGAACACTTGACCGGGACAAAAAAAGAAGGATTATGTGAGATTTTATTTTAAATGTTTCTTCTTCTGTGTCATAACAGTACGCAACAAAGAAGCTGCGTGAGTGGAGTGCAACTGGTATACTTGAGAAAAACATCTTGCTGAGACAAAAAAAACATTTAATATGTGCTTTGAAAGCCAAAAATTATAAGGAAAATCTCCGTTAACAATTTGTCCATGGGCATCCCTTGAATTTAAGTAATTCCTTTAGATTTTTTATAACTTTGATTTGAGCTTTTCCACAGAGGGTGAAAGAACTACTGTTCACGCATATTGTCAAGAGCTCTGGAACAATTTTACAGTTGTGAAAAGAACCATTCGACCACATCAGATTACTAAATATTGTATCACAGATTGACTTACAAATTCTTCTGTTAAATAAAACAGTTTTTTAAGAGCTTAGCCTGGAAGCCTTGGCATGTAAGTAGTTATACTCATGTGAATGGTCTCTAGCGTTTTCATGATTAGAGACTAACTGGGTGCTTTTTTTTTTATATAATTTTTTTTACAAACTAGTGAGAATAAATAAACATTACGGGAACTACCATAATTCTCAAGGGGGAAAGATTTTCAGTTAGCTTTTGACAGTCTTTCATCACCATGTGTGTTGTCTTTGCAGGCAGTTTTGATTTGCATATTGTCACTTTTTTCCATTTGTTTTAGAATGCAAAACAGTTTCAGTGAAACCAGAAATATTTTTTTTGAAGGATTAATCATGGATTAATGATGTCAAATTCCTAAGACAATACTTTTAAGTGGTATCCCCTCAGTGACTGTGTGTAATTCAAGTGGTGTTTATCAACTGATTAATCACCAGATTTATTTTTTTCTGTTTTACTGCCTTCTCATTTTTATTCGTCTTTTCTGTACAGATATTAGAGGTTGGTTTCTGGAAGAGGGGAGTAATTACTATGAAAAAGCATCCTCTAAAGAAGCTGAGATCACAAGTTAATGAATACCTCTGTCTTCTTGTCCCAGGCTGAGGATTTAAGGACAGAAGTGAAACGAAAAACTGCAAGTGCAGAAATCACATTGCAAGGCGAGACTGGCTCAGAGCTGAAGAGAACTTCCGTGGCTAAGCACGAGGATGGGGGTAAAGTTGGGCAAACAAACTGGATTTCTCAGCAGGAGGATGGGGATGTGTGGAGGGGAGATAACATAAATACCAAATAAAGCTGCAAGATGTTACCTGTTAGATAAGCACGCACCCACACACGTATCCTGTCACCAGGATGCATAAAGCAGCAGATCAAACGAATACAATCAACCCTGGATAGGACACGTGAGGAATCGCAAGGCACAGTTCATGTTACCTGGAACAAGCTGGTCCAAGTGTGACAGCGAGACATAGTGCTGACCACTGACTTACTGAAGAACTCACTGAAGTTCTCATGGCCTCCCACCAGCACTCCAGATTTTTTCCAGACATAATAAGACAGTCTCTTCTTACATGCCCAGAATAATACTAACTGCCTCGATACAGCCACCATCAAGCTGGGTATCCTGACTGACAGTTTCAGAAAAGATGTCAGGTTCTTGCTGTGAAGGCAGAATTGCCCTCTCACGCATCATTGTCTCCAAAGTATACGTTGAGGTACGATAGTAATAGAGATAGCATTTCTATCCCCTGGGTGTATTGCATTTTTTCCACATATAGGAAACATTTCTCAGAGCTGTTACTTGTCTCTTTGAAGAGCACTGTATGTAGAAGACCACTACGAACTGGTTTTGTCTCGACATTGCCATTGTCATCTCTTCCTGGCCTCCAAAAAACCGCCACAACGACCTGCAGGAAAGCGCTTGAGTGTGGAATAGTGCGCGGACTGGCAAGAGTGGACTTGTCTAAGCGGGCAGCACGCATGGCACGAACTGCCCGTACGCGGACATGCTCTGAGCACGTGCAAATGCCCCTATAAAAGGGCAGCGCACGCTCCTCGGAGCCCTCTTGCTCTCCTCCTCACCACCTCGCTGCTGGGCTCCGATCTCGCTGGGGCCTCCACGCCTGCACAGAGACTGAGCCGACCGGACATCGCTGGACATCGTCGAATCTGTGGTGGTGGTAACTGATGTGTGTGTGTGTCCCCCCGCACTCCTTTCCTCGCCCACTGGGGTTTTTTCTACTTTACTCCTTTCTTTCTTTCTCGTCTCCTCCCCCCGCTGCCGTCCCTGTCCGACCTCCGATTCCCGGCTCACCGAAATAAAGTTTACAAGGTTGCACGGCATCTGACTCTGCGTCTGAATCTCATCCTTGGGATCACATCGAAACCTCCCCGATATTGGATCGGGACACTGTATTTGCTTGAAAAAGAAAAGTGGTTTTTGATCACTGAGCAATAGTAAGTGTGTTGAATCCTTTCTAAAGGACCTCTGATGTGTTTAGTCATTTGAGGAAAACATCACATTTGTTGACTTTGAGAACCCTGAGAAGATTAAGTAACCTTAACTGACCTTGTGGTTTGTTTTGTGGCTAGGTTTTATATCGACACATGACTCTTAACGACACGAGGAGTTACTAATACTAACAAGGATGAAGTCTGGTGCTTCATACTGGGGAGGGAATGAACAGGCTACAGCAGAAATTGTCACTAAACCCATTTTTGTTTCTTAGTGAAACAGAAAGAGTAGGAAATAAAAATGAATTACATAAATGTGAAATAACCTGTTGAAGGCAGTAAGAAAAATTAATATAAAGAGAAGCTGAGCAAACATTCAGCAGTACACAATTGCCAGCTCAAACGAAATTACTTATCTGGCCTTTCTAGCCTCTATTTCTTCACACACCTTCTGTTCTAGAGTTTAAGTTTTGAAACTGCTCACACGGTGTATCACCTGGATGACTTAGTGGACATTTTGTGGCTTTTATAGATGAAGGGGAAAGGTAAAGGTAAATCAATGTCATGAGCCTTATTCTCATCTACACTCTCTATATGAGCCTATTCTGAGTATACTTGGGGGGAGGGGGGAAGGGCGAGCAAACAGAAACGAACAAAAAAATACCCAAACCAAGAAGTTATTTGTAGACTTAAAAAGTTTTTTGGAAATTCTGCAGACAGGGGAAACTGTTTAAAGATCTCGTCCTTGCTTTACTGATGATATGCAGGTCCTCCTGGAAATTATACTAAGGCACATGATAAATAAGGAGGTGATTGGTGACAGCCAACGTGGCTTCACTAAGGGCAAATCATGCCTGATAAATTTGGTGGCCTTCTACAACGGGGTTACTGCATTGGTGAGTAAGGGAAGAGCAACTCATGTCATCTACCTGGACTTCAGCAAAGCATTTGACACTGTCCTGCATGATATCCTTGTCTCTAAATTGGAGAGATATGGGTTTGATGGGTGGACCACTCGGTGGATAAGGAATTGCCTGAATGGTTCCACTCAAAGAGTTGTGGTCCACGGCTTGATGTCCAAATGGAAACCAGTGACGAGTGGCATTCCTCAGGGGTCAGTATTGGGACCGGCACTGTTTAACATCTTTGTCGGCAACATAGACAGTGGGACTGAGTGCACCCTCAGCAAGTTTGCTGACAACATGAAGCTGTGTGGTCAGCTGACACGCTGGAGGGAAGGAGTGCCATCCAGAGGGACTTGGATAGGCTTGAGAGGTGGGCCTGTGCAAACCTTATGAGACTCAACAAGGCCAAGTGTAAGGTCCTGCACATGGGTCAAGGCGGATTCCAAGCACAAATACAGGCTGGGCAGAGAATGGATTGAGAGCAGCCTTGAGGAGAAAGACTTGGGGGTGCTGGTTGACAAGAAGCTCAGCATGACCCCGCGATGTGTTCTCGCAGCCCAGAAGGCCAACCGTACCCTGGGCTGCATCAGAAAAAGCGTGGCCAGCAGGGCGAGGGAGGAGATTCTGCCCCTCTGCTCCGCTCTAGTGAGACCCCACCTGAGACCCCTCCTGGAGCCCTCAGCACAGGGCAGACATGGACCTGTTGGAGCGGGGCCACAGAAATGATCAGAGGGCTGGAACACCTCTGCTGTGAGGAAAGGCTGTTCAGCCTGGATAAGTGAAGGCTCTGAGGAGATATTCTTGAAGCCTTTCAGTACTTAAAGGGGGCCTACAAGAAAACTAGAGAGGGACTTTTTACAAGGGCATGTAGTGATAGGACGAGGGGTAATGGCTTTAACCCGGAAGAGGGGAAATTTAGATTAGATATAGGAAAGAAATTCTTTACTGTGATGGTTGTGAGGCATTGGAATGGGTTGCCCAGAGAATCTGTGTCTGTCCCCTCCCCGGCAGTGTTCAAGGCCAGGCTGGATAGGGCTCTGAGCAACCTGGTCTAGTGGAAGATGTCCCTGCCCATGGCAGGTGGGTTGGAACAATATGGTCTCCTGGGGTGCATTAAGAAGAGTGTGGCCAACAGGTCAAGGGAGGTTCTCCTCCCCCTCTAGTCTGCCCTAGTGAGGCCCCATCTGGAGTACTCTGTCCAGTTCTGGGCTCTCCACTTCAAGAAAGATGAGGAGCTACTGGAGAGAGTCCAGCGGAGGGCTACGAGGATGATGAGGGGACTGGAGCATCTCTCCTACGAGGAGAGGCTGAGGGAGCTGGGCTTGTTTACCCTGGAG
>Ga0065711_1010583_pt1 | contig 21042 bp, 9 predicted proteins | sample Hoacrofraction12_FD_59098 | JGI IMG/M metagenome (GOLD analysis project Ga0065711, IMG submission 59098) | Hoatzin crop microbial communities from Cojedes, Venezuela - Epithelial fraction 12 v2 (version 2) | ecosystem: Host-associated > Birds > Digestive system > Esophagus > Crop | place...
TTGGCCCCATCCTCCTGACCCCCACCCTTCAGATATTTATAAGCATTTATTAGGTCCCCTCGCAGCCTTCTCTTCTTCAGGCTGAACAAGCCCAGCTCCCTCAGCCTCTCGTCGTAGGGGAGATGTTCCAGTCCCCTTATCATCCTTGTAGCCCTCCGCTGGACTCTCTCCAGTAGCTCTTCATCTTTCTTGAACTGGGATACCTTGCTCTCCTCAAAGGTTTTATAAGCTTGCAGAATCATGATCATTATTTTGCAGGTGGAAGAATTGAGCCGTGGGAAAAGAGAGCGATTCCCCGAGGAGACAGCCCCGGAGCTCCCAGTCCAGCATCCCCTGGCCAACACTGGTTTCCGAGAAGTGCTTAAGGGACCTGGGAATCCAAGGCACTGCTTCAAAGGTGACTTGTCCCCTGAATTCCAGCTCCTGGGGAGACGCACTGAACCTCCAGGTATCTAAACCATACGGGAAGCGTGGGTCGTGGGAACCAGTCACGCCGTCACTTGGGCTGGCGGTTGCTGCTGCAATGCCGGGAGGTGCACGCCTCGGGGCTGGGTTTAGTCCTGGCCCTTGGGCTTGATTTGACTCTTAGGTCACCCCAGCTCTGTCCCTGGCTGCCAAGAGCTCCCGGGGACGCCTGGCGCACTGCTCAGATCTCTGCATCTCCACACGGCTGTTTAACTTTGATCCTTGACACGATCGAAGGGGAGAACGGAGAACTTGGGAAGTACCATTGAGACTGATGGATGCAGAGAGAGCAAAGCGTGTGTATCTCACGACGCATTCATGAGCTCTGCAAAAATCCCAGAGTCCTACTTTACCTCAGTCACCATTCTGAACTTTTCCAGATCCATGTGAGCAAACCATAGCATTCCCTCTGCTGTAACAGCGGCTCAGGGCTCTCCCCCAGGACAGACACGCAGCCCTGAGCACGCACCTCGTCACACAGAGACGCTTGTGACCCCTCTGAAACAAAAGCCAGATCTCTTCTACAGTTCAGCGATTCAGGCTATGGAGAGCAGGGGTTTGCTCGTAGACAGCCAGCCAAGTATTTGGCTCTGCAAACATCTGAAGTAACCTCCTGCTGCCCCATTACCTCACCTTCATCCTTCCCTACTGTTTCACTCAGCTTATTTAAAAGGAAGTACAAAAATACATTAGAAGAAGAGAAATGGCCCAGGTTTTACAGATAGTTCACGGAGGTTGGTCCAAACTCAGAGGAGCTCTTTCCTCACAAGATGAGGAAAGATTCTTACGGAGAAACCAGACCTGGGTGAACCACGTACAAGAAGGGCCAAAAGCTAACTACGGAGAAAGAACGACCAGGCAATGACAGGCAGAGTCACTAAAGCATTTCTTAGACCTTCTGGCATACCAAGCTCAGCTGACAAGCATGTGGGGGGGAACCCCACAACCCCCCCGAGACAGAGTCTAGTGATGCTGTCGGCACAGCTGCTTCCCTCGGGCCATGCAAAGGCTCCCAAACAGTTCTGCTACAAACTTCAGTAGCACCTTAGAGAAGCTTCTGGCAATTTTTCAGTCACCTTCCATTTCTAAATAAATGCTGAATGACTGGTTCTCTGCATTGGTGACGACTGGAGAAGGCTCCACGAGAAGAGGACCCACCAGAGGACCTTCCAGCAGATGGCTGTGCGGCAGGGCAGCCCACCTCCCCATCACCCCTGCCACGGCCACCAGCCACAGGCAGTGCTCCAGCGACTGAGACCACCTCTTTGCTTAGAACAAGTGTTTTAAAAGAATTACGGAAGAAAGTAAGTGTATACAATACAAGATTAATCAGGGTAAAGCCTACAGGACAACAAAAATAAAAGTAGCAGCTCTGTTCCACAAACAGCACATGAAAACATGGAGATGTAAAAAAAATTACAAGCATACTTCACTTTAAAGATAATTCCAGATATGATTTTATTCTGAATTTCACAAGTAACAAGCATTTTTCTATAAAAAAACCTAGGGTAAGGATCAATTTAGTTACAGCCAGAAATATTTACATTCTTGAAGAAATTTCTGTATCTTTCTCTAGACAAAGGCTGTGGCCATTACTAGTTTAAGGTACTCCCCAAGGCATTTGTAAGTAAGGCATTACGGAGCCCGAGCCGATTCTAGACGTAAGAAAACAGTCTACAACTGCCAAGATTCGGGTTCTATTCTACCAATACTGACACAGGTATTTATTCGCCGGGACAGTCCCACCAGTTTCCTCACGTGCTTACCGGGCCCACGTGCGCAGGCCCCAGGAGAGCCTTCAGACGCAGAGCCCCTCCGGGCGAGACTGTGACGCAGCGAGGAGTAGAACTCACACCCATCTCAAATCACACGAGATGAGCAGGACAGCATTAGCATCACCACATTTCAAACTAAAAGTGCCCTGAAAAAACAGTATTTTCACAACGTAGTTGGGTGCACGGTGAAAACGTTCACCAGTACCTCACTGGTGGGATGCTGAAGGCAGTTTTGTGCAGAACTATGTACCAGTTGTGCAATTAATATGATTAAGCACTCAAAACCCAGTCATTGCTCAACTCACTGCAGTCCAATTCCCCGGGGCAGGCACCACCTCCCCACACTTTCCTCTTCCAAAGGGTAGCTTGGAACCAGGGGAGGAGGTGTTCGCACCTCGTCACAGAAACCGCGTCTGCAGTCACCCAAAGCTTCCCGCTTCCGAGAGGTGAAACACTCCGTGATGCTCACGTCAGCGTTGCAGTCACCATCCGGAGACACAAACAAGCGAACCGAACAAATGCAGACTGCGGAGCACGGAATTATGGTACCTGTTAACGGTGTTTCCACTTGCAAGCAAAGAAACTGGAGTCACAGGATTACGTGAGGTGCCCGAGACGATGCAAGAGAGCTGGAAAGGACAGGATCCCAGTTCCCCACTCGAGGCCACACGCTGCTTTCCTTGGGGAAGATACCGCAGCGTGCACTGTTCTCTAGCAGCAGAGAATTTTGCCTAACCGGATGATTTTGTATAAGCTCTATTGCTGCTGTAACACAGGTTATGGGCACCAAACCCGTTCAGTATTTCCCAGGCTAAGGGTAGCCTGAACAGCCAAGTCTGCATTATCTTCCTCTGTGGTCCCAGCTCCTCTTTCAAAGGCAAATTCTGTCCCTTCCCCCTCACACAGTGTCACTCTGCTGCTTTGAGGGTAACAGGAGCAAAAGCACTGGCTTGGCCCGAGAGCAGCGGAGCAGGTCCATCACCACGAGCCAGCACGCTAGGCGAGGCCGGTGTGGAGGTGAATTCACACACCGGTACTAAACCCCACCAACTCTTTGCAGCAGGGACGATCCGCGTGAGACTTCACCTTGGGATCCAGAGCTGGGCCGAGCATCCCTCGCTCACCGTCAGGTGGAGAGAAGCATCTCCCCCATGGACCTTGACTCATTTCACAGAATCATAGAATGGTCTGGGGGTTGGAAGGGACCTTAAAGACCACCCAGTTCCAAGCCCCCACCACGATTTCGCTGCACTCACGCAACAGCTCCGTGGGGGAAGTGAAACGCGTCTCCAAACCGCACGTTGAAGTGGTCCGTTTACAGCGGGGTCTCTGACAGCCGGTCCCAACCCTGCTTCGCGTCAGCGTCACGCCAAGCGACGTGCCCAGCGCCTGCTACCGATTCCACACGTCGCCTGGCATCCGTCCCGCCGGAGAAGGCGGCACTCGGCAGACGCCTGCCGCAGCACCAGTGCTTTATTCTGCAGGTCCATCTGCAGCCACGCTGACCGCTGCGCATCTGCTGCCAGCACCGACGCCCCTCCAAGACCTGCCAACGATGGGTCAGCTCCTCTCACCCGCATCTTACTCACACAGATCACATCACCCACCTATATTCAAATATTCCCTCAATTTCTTTTGGGAATACATATTAGCTGGATGCTGCCTACCGGCTAGAACACGCTCCTTGTTTTAGAGGCAAGTTAAAAAGACGTAAATACAAATTAACCCAGAACGCTATATTAAATATATTTTACATTTCTGACTCGTACTTTCTGTTTTTAAAAAAAGACGAGCAAGGAAAAAAAAAAAATGTACTTTTTGACACAGAGATTGCCATTGTGTTTTGTAGCATTAGTCATAACCAGGAAATTCTCCAGTGTGGCTGGCTTAAAAAAAAAAAACACAAACAAACAAACAAACCACCCTTCACAAAAAACTGTAGTAAATATCAGAATATTTAAATATTCAGGAACAGAAGTCTCCCTGGCAGGGCACATACTGGATAAAACAGTGGATAGGAAATTACAGCTAAACTCAGACGTTCAATGGGCTCTGCACTGTCGGACAGGCATTTCCATAGCAGATCGTCTGTCGGGCACGCACGTCTCTTCCATCACAGGAAGACTTGTGGGACACGGCTGTTTACACTGGCAAACTCATCCGAAGGACGTCGCAGCTCAGTGTGCCTTGCCTCAGATTCCTGGGGTTATCAGATCCTTCTGCTACAACATGAGAAAAGGAGCTGCTTCTAAACAGTCCAGTTCTTAGAAACAGGGTTCACAAAAAAAAAAAAAAATCCATACCGAGTTTTAGAGTGTATTCTTCTGTTTGTGATGAGTATTTCCGAGGCGGTGGTAAGCGTCACAAACTGTCTCATGTCTTTTGGGCAGGAGAGACTGGCTGTTACCTGTGCTCTCCTGCCATGTACTTGCTCATGTCAGGGCTATTCTATGGTGTGCAGTCAGGCTTGCAAAATCCAGATTCTCCATTTCTGCACCAGCTTCAAGTCACACACGGCATTTTACACCCACCCATCAGCCTGTTGAACAGGAGTGACGCTGAACCTGCCCAAACGCCCGGATTTCTCTCCTCGGCAGAGCTGACGGGGTGACAAAACCGTGCTGCTCGGTACCGTTCTCTCAGCGGTAACACCGGCCAGCTTCCCGCTGCACCCAGGAACTGANATACTAAACGAGTCGGTGAGAAAACGCAGGGAAAGCAGAGCAAACCNGAAAGCTCGAGAGACCAGCAGGAAGAGTCCAAACAAAACACTACAGTCTATACAGTGGTTTCTATGTCTTGTTTCTACGACAGCAGGCTGGAGGGCCCACACCAGTGTGGCTACTGGAGCCGGTTACCAAGGACAGAATACGGGGTACTGGTTAACTGGCAGACTGGAATCAGCCGATGCCACTCTGCATTTAAACACAGCAGGAAACGCAGCACTCCCCNGGCCAGCTGCCGCCGCAGAATAAGGCCCCTAACAGCTTTTGCTACCAAGGTTTAGGTTCTGTTTATTAAGTCTCTACAAGACAGAACAAAACACACACAAGTGCCACACGAGAGACATCTTTCACTGCTCCCATCTGTCAAAGCATCAGCACAATAGCACAAGTGAGACCGGGTGTACGTATATATTGTCTATATTGAAGAAACACAAGTAATGCCAAGGGTGCTTCCAGGACCCGAGGAACAATTTCTTGGCAGACTGTCAACGAGATTTGTTTTTGTTTTGTGGTTATTTGTTTAAAACATTTCAAAACAATTCACTGATTACATGAGTTAAGTGAAATAACAGACCTCACAGCAACTGTGCAGTGGGCACTCGAGAACGGAGAGCCAGCGGTCAAAGACATTCTGAATTTTGTTCTCAGTACATTCCACCATGAGGTCAATGCAGTGGCATAGATTAACACAAAAATTTATCTCCAGATACATTGATTGTGCGTGCATGTATTTGCATGGGTGTGAAAAACACAGAACAAAGACAGGAGAATTGTTCCTGTCACCCAAATTGCACAGAAGACATCAAGGACAATTTCGGCAGAACGCTTCCAACACACATCAAATGGGCAGAACCCCGAACTAACACCACTCCCATCCACACGCAGATGAAACCTTTTACATAATTTAAAATAAATACAGCCTGGAAGCAAACCACAGCCAGGGGCAGACGTAAACAGCTTCACCATACACGTACGGTTGAAAACTAGCATTGGAATCAAGTGAATTTTGTGAGCAAAACTTCAGTGCTACTGAAAATATTTTGTGCAAGACAATCCTTTCAATCTATCTTCAGTTAAAACATATCAAGTTAGAATTCTCAAAATCTTTCTTTGCGTCTTTCTGAATTTGGTGCTAAATTCAGCATATGCAAAGTCATTTGAGTAAGACCACAGACAGGCACGTTCTCAAACCCTTCACTGTAATAAATAAGTTTCCTGTCCAGAGACAGAAGTCAAGGAATCAAAACCAATTAGCAGCTTTTTCTGGCCATTTTTACTTCTTGATGTGCGTTAGCTCTGGCGCAGGTTCACTGAGGAATCCAGCTACCCTGCCAGCCCTGGAATCCACTTTCAAGTATCGTTCAGCTGAGCTGTACACTTAGAGTTCCAACGGATAGACCAGATACTGTTCCATGGTACTACTGCGTTGAAACAACCGTGGCTGAAAAATCTCACTGAAGGCTATGCAGTATTTACGTTCGTATAAAAAGAGAATGTACGGAACACAGTGTTTAAATTAATAAATAAGGTTAAAATTACAGGAAACAAAGTGTTGCCACTAGCCCTTTCTAGAACGAATATTAGAAGGAAAGTCCGTTTCACTTTCAGTCCACCAGAAAGTACGCAGGAGTTCCATCAGAGTGCTGTGCTCTTAAAAATCTCTGGGTTTTCTTCCTCCTCCTTGACATCCCTTGTGCTGCTAGATGCAGGCCTGTACTCCAACCTGGCGAGGAGGGGGGGAAGACAAGAAAGAAAAAAAGAGAATAACTTCAAAAATAGATAAGAGAACAGAGGAAAACAAATCTTTGATATCCTGAGCCCTATTTGACATTACAGCCTCCTAATTTTAATAACCTGCTGGCTTCCGTGGGACAGGTCCCCTTCTTACACCAGGTGTATGCTTACGTGCCTTCTTCAGTCAGAGCCGCAGCAAAAGGCCAAGCGCTCTCACTGCCTTTTTAGGTCAGCTGAACTAAGCTGGGAGAGTTCAGTACTTACATGACTTTCAGAACCTACAAAGATCGATTATAACCCACAAAGCGTCCCCATACCTTTAAAAGTAACTATATAAAGCAATACACTTTTACAAATGCATTCCTTGTATGTGCTTTTATTCAGTCCTCCAGCAATAGATTTGGAACTTAATGACGTACATAGAACGTACATGCTTGGGAGGAGGGACCAGGACCCCAGCCAAGCTCTTACATCTTCAGCAGAGCACCAACTAAACCCCCAACCCCAGCTCCTCGCTCTGACAACACCTAGGCCAGTCCACTCCTCAGAGCAGAGGACAGACGTGTTGAGATCAGCAGGTGACACTTACCCTTTCACCAACAGCATTTGCTCAATTGTGTCCGGAAGAGGCCTACCGTAGCTTTCTGGCAGAAATAAAGTCAGAATTCCTGACAGCACAGTCAGGCTCCCCATCAGGATGTAAGGCAGGAACCGGTCATAGGCACCTAGCCGAAGACAAAAACCAAAAGCTAGCATCAGCTCCAAGTCTCTGACAATGTTGTGCGTAGGTGCAGGGCTTTATCTGCGCAAGAGTTATGCTTTCAGTAAAAAACAAGCAAAGCAACACCCCTCACAGTCTGGCATTCAGAGCATGTGTTGTTTTAAATGTGGTTTTAGGAACTCAAGAGACGGGGAAACAATAGCTACACGAGCTGTCCCTCAATAAGATCGNATAAGATCGTGAGTCCTCAGAGCACTTCAACAGGGCACAAGCCACAACTTCTCTGGGTTATGGCCATTCCTCAGAGATGTGGAGATATGATTTTAACCTCCACAAGACACCTGGATCTGGAAACAGAGAACAGCAGAAGGACCCCAGGACCCACAGAGGCAGGACACCAATCTGGGTAAAAAGCATCGCTTTCCAACGGCCAGCATCTGCCCCGCACACGTGCAGCCTGGCCAACCTACCGAGGTAAACGAAGTAAGGCGAGAGGATGCTGCCCAGTCTGGAGGCCATGGAACTGGCTCCAACTCCCATGTTTCTCACTACCGTTGGGTAGAGCTCAGCCGTGTAAACGTAGACCATCGAAAAGGCAGACGTGATCCCAAATTTCCCTAACATCACCAGCAGGATAGACAGCGCACGCATATCTGAAATCAAAACGCAGTAAGGATTTCAATAAAGTTCCGCCAATTCATGGTATCTGTTTATTCCACTGTGTTTGTATAACTCCTGTCTAATTAATTCCTGTATCTGGTGTCTTTTATTGTCTGTACACGTCTACAAGCATAGGCAACATGTTTTTAGAGTTTTTTCTGAATTACCAGGACTCAAAATTTTCATTTCCTCTTGAGCACGGGGCTTCCTGCCAAGCAAACACCAAGGAGAACAGTGCAAGAACTGGAGGTCCTCTCCGGTTTCAGATCTCTGCTATTGCAAACAACGCCACGTATCCCTTTTTAATAAGGTGAGCAAAGTTAAAGATTTGACACAAGTTATTTTTGGTTTCCTGCTCTGGTTGCTCATTAACATTCCTGGTTACAAGTCCCTAATTTAATTATAGGAAGCTGGGCTGACTTTAACTGGGACAGATCTGAAAATCAAAACAGATCGTATCAGCGTCCAACTGACTCAAAGGACTGGGGAAAGAGAATGTAACAGGGCTCACCTGTATAAAATGAGCAAGGCACTTCTTGTCCATTCTCTTTTGTTTATTCTTTGATTTGTAACCAAGAGCTAAGCAACAACACCCCCCACCATATTCAACATCACTACCAGTAAGAGTCCATAACCCTCTCAGTCTATCTGGCCTAAAGATACATATGGCTTCTTATCCAATAAATGTTATTTTGTCCTCCGTTCCAGTTGCCAGACATGAGTTTAACTACCAACTCTAACTCAGCACAACATCTTTGCCTAGCAGAAATGCTTCGACAATAACTCCCTTGAATACAACTGCTCAAACAAGCCATAAAGAGACAGCCATTTACAGTCATTGGGAGTTAAGTTCTGCAGCCTCTGGGTAACCTCCACTTGCCAAATCCCGGCTGGTCTAGTCCTGGTTTTACGCTTGGACCTTACCAGGGCGCCTTGCCAGGGATGTACATTAAGGCAAAGCTGGACTACAGAGCTGATCCTGACAGACCACAAAGTCAGTGACCCACCTTGAAAAACGTATCTAAGAACCAAGGAAGAGGGGCACAGGCAGGGAATTAATATCTGCGTTTAGTCCCCTCAGAACGCTTTTCCTCCACCCCTGCCCAGTGCACAGTACTGCACTTCACCTATCATACGTATGTGAGATCAACTAACGATTCCATACGTGAAGGCACCAGCTGAATGAAGAGAAGAACGCAGCCTCCCAGGAACAGCGCAGCAGCCATTGAGTACCGTCGAGGGAGATTTCGAAGCAGCAGCCATGAAATAATGTAGGCTGGAACTTCAATCACTGCGGAGAGGAAGCAGTTCAAGTAGACGTCTCCGTGCAAGTTAGGTGTGTCAAGAGAAAGTCCAAAATAACCAACAGAGATTATCATCCTGAAAGAAGCAGAACAACTGGATCAGACAAATTTCTCTTCTTCCTGAGGTTGCCACGAACCTCTTTTACATCTCTGTTAAGCACAGAATTCATTATTTAAGGTAAAATCAGCATCTGCCATTCATTCACCCTCTGAAGCAGCTAAAGCGCTAACTTCAGAAACAGCAAGATAAAAATTAAAGAGTGCTGACACTGTTCATCTTTCAAGTTGCTCTTGAATTCAAAGAATAAAATGTATTTTTAAAAAAACCCTACAACTATCCTACTCAGCATTAACGCAATTGGGTAACTCCAGAGCTGCTGCCAGCCTTGCTGAGGCACACGCCTACGAGGCCACCAGTGCTGGATGATCCTGCAGCTACAGTGGTCATACTCCTTTTCTGATGCCACTGCCTGACTTTGCAACTGTCCACCCCACTCTCTTTCAGACCTTGCAAGGAAGCTCTGGGTATCGGTCACTTTTAGACATCTCCTTTGTCCCTGCTAGTCACGCTGATGGAGAGGGGCTGACCACTTCTCACGTATGCCTCCGTACTTCAGGTCACCCCTGGGAGATAAACGATGATCATGCACCAGCAGTGATACAGCAGCTCCTGTTACGGGTGGTTAGAGCCTTAGCCTGAAAGCTTGGACTACTAAATTTTACTAATTGCCTACAGCAGCTTTTCGTTATGTTTAACAGGGAGCACTGGGTGGAGAACATTGTTCCTGGGTCATCACCCTCCAGGCTTTGTGTATACAGTCTGGAAGGAGGAGTATGGCATCCTGACAGACCCAAACAATCCGGGACTTTCTCTGCCACGTCCCAAGCCGGCTGGGCACCATCCAAGTCACGTTTGCATGGCTCGGTGCCTGGACTGGTCATTGCCCAGAGCCTGGTGGCTGGGAATACTGCCATCTTAACCATGCTGCTGCCAGACGAGAGCTGGCTTCCACGTGACCAAGGGAAACATAACTGGCCTTGCAGATAAATCCTGCCGTGTCCTGGGAGACGCTGGGAAGAGAGGGTGATGCTTCACCAAGTAACACGTGGCAAACAAGGAAATAACAGGCAATGGGTCAGGACGAGTCCAGACGCAACGGTGAGGCACCCAGCACATCATCTCCTTCAGCATGCACGTTGTAACAGAACCCGGAGCAAAGCCACCGCACAGCACGAAGCGGGTCACTGACCAAAGATTAGCTCTTCTTTCTTCCTCCTCATTTCACACGGGAAGAGTCTTCACAGTCCAATTGCTTAAAATAAGAGCCCTAGTGTACCTGGGCGGGTGTGAAGTCATGCTGCTGAGGGTGAGCCCCCGCTGCTGGGTGTGCCCTGCCAGCTACAGCCTTTCTTCTCACAAGTAGTTCCGTGTTGTTTTCCACCGTGCTGTGCAGTACGCCCAGCCCTGTGCTCTGAGGAGTGACTTTTACATACAACAAACTCTGCTTCCTGGAACGCACTTTCAGCAGCAGTTTGCCTTAGCTTATCACATGGGTAAACCTTGATACAGTTCTACATTTTCTAGGAAAACTTTCGGGGTATTTACACATCGCAGGGTGACACGAAGCCAAACTTTCTCCTTTCCAAGGCAAACCCAGCAAAGGGATTATTTTAAAGGCCTGCTATTTACTTAAAATTAACGAAACACTCAGCAATATGTAAAGGTGATACACTGCTAGCTGCAAGCATACTCTTTTTACGAGATCTTTCAATTTGTAACGCAGAACACACCATTGGTATGCTATGGGCTGGAAAACACTGCTGTGAGTCCGCACTGGGCGCTTTATATTCTGGGAAATTAATTAAAAGGAGGTTAGGCAACTGACATGCAAGGTAAAAATAGTGGAAAAATTGCCCAAAGCAACTGACAGGTTTTCTGCAAGAGGAGGTAAGCTTGTGTAAGTCAGCTGCACATGCTTGACTCTTTCTGCCTATCATAAAACTTCACTTACGTGGTAAAACGTCCTTCAGCATATGGAATGGATTACTTACTGCTATGTCACTGTTTCTCTCAGATGCTTTGTCCTACCAGAAATGCCATTCAAACAGCTTTTGCATTTGATTTCTACAACACCACACGCAAAATCAGCTGTGCCTAGGAACTTGCTACCGATCTACTCCAAGCAGATGAGGAGGAGCACAGCAGTCTCAACTCTCTGGCTCACTTCCAGTTAAAGGTGAGTGTCAGCGTCTGGACTTGTAGGGAAGACAGCAGTATATGGAAGCGGTACCGACACGTCCACAAACAACTGATATTACTTTTCTTTTTTGTGCCGTTTTCTGCTCACTTTCCTTTCTCGGTGTGTTTGTAGCACTGTGCTGGGTGACAGGCAAGGCAATCTGGCTTAAATGTTAGCCAAGTCATCCCTGGACCCAAAAAGCCCCATCAGCTTGCACACACTGGAAGCTCAGTGGACTCCAAGGCTTTGCCTCACTAAAGCACAGGAACATTGTTCAGTGAGGCAGCAAACAGACTTAGTCAGCCCCAAAGCACTCGAGGGACCTTCTTCGCCAGGACACTGTAGGTATTAATGAAACCTCACTGTTACAGCCTCTGGCAGGCTGTAAGTTACCCTCTCCATTTTTTCTCTTCCAAGCAACTACAGCTTCATCAAGATTTCCAATGACAATCGTTTAACCAAATTGAACATCAAGTCTGGCTTCAGCTAGTGCAAGACCACGCTGAAGATGGCGGGTAGACAAGAGTAGTTAGAGGAAATTCTAGGGAAATCTGCGATTAGAACTTCAAAGGCAGCTTTACCCCCTTAAGAGACAATACAAACGAGATGGGAAGATTCTCCCCGCTGCGTTCAGACCCCTGGGCAGCAGTTCTCTGGCCGGGGGACAGGGCATGAATCACTCCTCTCCAAGACTTCGTTACAGTCAGCAGAGCATTCCCCAAGGCCCAGTATCAGGCAGGGTTCTCACGCATCATCGCCAGCTGATCTGATTCTTGCTCGGTTCAGGACACGACTGACTGCTTCAGAAAGAAATAACAATCCAGATGTGTTTCTAGGCTGTTACTGGAATGAAGAACCTACGTAACCAGCAGTTTGTTGCTTCAGCCAGCAGACCATTGGTTTTTGAGCTGGTTTTGTCCATATCTCTTCAGAAAACCTTAGTGTTCAAAGAGCATTTTTTAATTGCTTTGCTGCCTTTGTGCTTACATACTCCCGAACCACACTTGCTTACCAAAGAATCACTGACATAATTGTAATAGTTAGGATATTTCGGGTTTTCATTAGATCCAAAATGGTGTATGTCTGTTGCTTCTGGGAATTCAAATCTTGCATCTGGAAAAATAAACAAACAAAAAGCCCACGGGAACATTAACTTCCTGCAAGCTGAATTATTGTGAAAATAAGTCCCCCCCAACTCATACATCAGTATTTTGATGTGCTGCAGAGCTGAAACAGGTGCCTCACTTTTAACCAAACACGTATAAGCTACAGGAGCCAACCACCTGGGAAAGTAGCTGCTCCTCCCTAATTTAAAGTCACTTAAAATTTAGGCTGAAATTAAGAACCATTTTCTCTGCCTGAGGCTTCACAAAGCAACTGCTTATTGTTACTTTTATACTTGAATTATGAAGCAATAATTCACGATTTATATGCCACTACTGGCAGGGTTCTTGCGTCCAGTTTTGAGCAGTGCACCTTGGGGAACATGCACATCAACTGCACCCAGGCAAGAAGAGAGCAACGAGGACTAGGAGACATTTGAAAAACCAGATCTGTAAAAGTAGAGGGTTTATTTAACCTGAGGGTCAGAAGACCAAGGGCGTCTTAAAAGACCAAGAATGGTCTTCAAAGACCAGCAAAAAAAGTGATAAACTGTCCTCTATGCCCACTGCAGGCAAGGCAAGAAATAACAAGATTAAATGGCATCAGGACTGATTTAGTAAATGACTCCTCGTGCTGGACCCAACAGTAACGTATTTAAACTGAGACAAACTGGATAATGAGCTGAAGAGCCTCCACCACTATCCAGCCTGGTTTTGAGATATTCTTCTAAGAATATAAGCAAAAAGACAACAAACTTCTCCTTTCCCCACGAAACTTTTCAGCTCCTCAAAATAAAACCACTTCCACGTAAACAATGCAAAGATATTCACCCACGAAGCACGCAAACAAGTTTTGTGCTCGGTAAGACTGTAAAAAAGGAAAGAATTTAAGCTTTTTTTTGAGTTTAGGACTTTAATTCAGACCCCTTACAAGGAGTAACAAGGGAGAGATTTTTCAAAATATGTAAAAGGTGATGTGAGAAGACAAGTTCCATTGATTAAAATGATTAACTTTGATAAAGCAACACCACATGGCTGAAGAACCACAGTTTCCTAGACATGTCATATTTTTGTTATCATAAAAGATGGTATGTTTTCAGGATTTATCACAGGCTACTTAGTAATTTAATCATATTTTTAACAGTCTTACAGTAAGAACATTAACAATATTTTGATCTTACAATCTTCCACAGAGATTCTTTTTTCTGTTAGGACATTTTATATCTATCTGAAACTGTGACTCTAGCAACAGTTAGAAATCTAATCAACAAACAAACAAGCATCCACCTTAGCAGCCCAAAATTATCAACTGAGAAAAGGTAATGCTGAAATATTTTTTAATTTTGACACTTTTGGAATTGTAAAGCTGCCAAGACACCTCACAATATTGAAGACTTCTCTTCCCCCAACTAGAAGAATCACTCCTGCCTGACAGATCTCTGCTATGTACAAGCACAATCCACTGTACACAAAGATTACTTCCTCCCTTGGCTTTTTAAGTCAGTGTGACCTGAGAATGTCAAATAATATGTTTAAAGACTGAATGCCTTTTGTTGGCACTGTGTACTCCTTCATGGTAACTGCAAATAGTTACAAATAAAAGTAAACTATGACTGTAGCTTCAAAACTGCAATTACTCACGACTCAACTTTCTGAACTCTTTCTGCCTGGTCTAATACACCATCCCCTACTCTGCATTAGTCCAACTTATAAGACTTTTTCCCCAGAAACCTCAGGCTGGTCCAGCAGAAGTGGCTGGATGTGTTGCAAGATACAGCACACCAATAAAGAGACAAAAGCAACCACCAGTTTCACTTCATTCCTCATCAACCTCTCTTCCACATTCTGCTAGCGGCGTTCCTTTTGGCAAGCCGGACACCGATTTGAGGCCCTTCACTCTCGCCCCTCAACTCAAAATGTACATTATCTCCCCAATGTGTCGTACACTGTATCGGAGCTAATGGGAACATGAAGTTTACGTAACCCCTGCAGTCAGGCAAAAATTATTTCCAAGTGATAGGTCATTCTGCAGACCCGGAGGAGAAAACAGCGGTCTGATGCTCACGCACACCAACCTTCAGCGTATTCGCTTTCATAAATCTTCATTTTCTACGAAAAGCAAACAGTTCTCGACTGCTTTGACAGCTTTCACTCTGCCTGCAGGCAAACTCGCCCCCCCACGAACTGCAGCCAGCTTTACAGCTCGCAGCCCTTTCTCATAAATCACATGATCTTTCCGAAGTACTCTCCAGTTTCGCCACTGTTTGTTGCCAAGAAACCAGCAAACAGGAAACAAAAAAAAAAAGGAGAAAAACCAAACAAACCACAAACCAAACCCAGGAACAGTAAAATTCAGAGAGTCACAGCTGACAGGCAAAAAGGACCCTGCCTTTTAGGAGCTGGAAAAGCAGACAGCATAATCCTCGACAGCACAGGTTAGAGCAAGAAGCTCTGAGCAGGGCAGGGAGGGCAAAACGATGGTTTGAAATTAAGCCTATCACCCAGACAATTCTCTCCCCCTCCTACGGGACAATTCAGCCAACCAGCCCCTATCTGTGCTCCGCAGCTTGTCTGCGACGAGTCATCTGCTGGATCCCAACTGGGTCTGACGTCCCTGGAGCTGAAATACTGCAGGTGCTGCTCTCCAGCCGCACGGTTCGAGCGATGCTCCCGACACCAGCTCGGGCTGTTCCTCCGTCCAGCACTCACGCTGCAACTGCACAAGGGTAAGGGCCAGCCGGATTTCTGAGAACCTCTCTGCAGCGTAAACATGCTTCCTAAAAACCCCAGCCAGGCTGCAAGCCTCCTGCTTTACAGCTCTTCAGAAAGCAGACGAAACGACAGCGTAAACAAACCGCCGATGAAGAAGTTTTGCACGGATTTTTTTTTTTTGGTCACAGCATTCATTTACCTTAAAAAGTAAAAAGATGGACAGGAGTTCTGCATTCAAACAGTTCCTGTTCATCGAGCTCATTTTCCTTTCCGTGTCAGAACGTTCATCCGTGTGTCGGAAGGCTGATGTGCAGCGGTTTAGCTGTCAATAAGCACGGCGTGCTCCAGCCCACCCTGCTGCAGAAGTCAGCCTTCCCCCTTCTCCAGCGTTCCCTGGGGCCACATCCCTACTCTTGTCCCTGCCTTCTGCTGCTTCGTAGTCCAGCCCCACTCAGAGATGGCAAACAGATCAGTACTTCTTTCTAAGAACGGGAGACGAGGACTCCAGGGACAGTGACCTTAAGCAGCTGTTGGAGCCAGAGTTTATTTTCTGTTCTCCTGCCGCAGTGCTGGCAATGGGTGAGTTTTCATATCTATAGCATGAGCAGGAAGGAAGGAAGGGGGAGGCAAAAAATAAATTAAAAAAAACAAAAAACAAAAGGCATGTTCTAATGAAAACCCAGGGAAAAAGCTATCCGAAAAAGGTCTGGGTTTCCCTGGCATTCCCACTCTGTTCCAGCAAGAGTAGGATGTTGTACTATCTACAAATAAATCTGGGCAAACAGCTTTGTTTGCACCTCAGCTAACTTGAACCCAGGTGAAGCTGTTTCAATCTCAATAGCGAGCACACTACAGGCTGATGGCTGTCCATTTTCCTTCGCCTGGTACAGAGGCCTTGTAAAGCAGGCGAGTACACAAGGGATTTTCACATAAATTGCAAGACAATGTGAACTGTCAGTCAGAGCACAATTGGGCAACTGCCTCTAGAGATCTGTCTGGAGGCGCCCATTCTCCCGGATTATGCAAACAGTTTGGCTGTCTGACTTCTGGAGGTCATGTTTGAATGAGTGTGGAACTGCTTCTACTTCTTAAGGTCAGCAAACAGCTCAGACAAAGGGGAGATACCTAGAGGAAACAAGAACACGTTGGAAGAAATGGATGGGGGAAAAAAAGATACTGCTAACTACTCCACCCTAGAGGGGCTCAAGTTTTGCTTTCCTTAACGTGGAGTAGAAATTGGAGTACAGAGTTGAATAGCATAACATTATTTCCAGTGCCACTGGTCACAACTCGTCCTGTGTTAGACTTGTATAGATCGACATTCGACCACACAAGCACAAAATCTCTTCAGCGCAGGTGTTTAGACCACGAAGCAATAGGTACCTCTAGTTCACTACCTTCCCCCAAAAACTAGAGTTTAAAAGGAAAAAGGTGGCCGCAAACTGGATCAAAAAGATGTTTGCATTAGAATGCCTGTTGGCATTCCCATGGGAATGGGACAGCAAGGGCTTTGTAAATCTTACGGAAGCAGGGAAAGGGTATTCTGCTTTTCCTGAAAAGGATGATCATTTACCCACTCGAGAAGTATGTAACACACTGCAGGCATAACTCGATTCATACGTCTGGAAATTAATCACTTTACATGGTCACTAACAGCTCCACCAAACAACTGGACTGCTGCAGGAATCTTACCTCACTAGGGTCAAGTATTACATCTGGGGCTGTAATGCCATTAATTTTTGCAGCCTTTCGGATGATGTCTTCCGCCTCTTGAAATCTTCCCTGGGAGATCAGCCACCGTGGAGATTCTGGAATGACCCTGCGAGAAAGAGGTTCAGAATAACAAGCCTGCATTTCCACAGAAAGCATTGCTCCAGGCACCAATACGCATTGTTCCAGCCTTGAAGAGCTGAAAACTTGCCATATCTTGCAGCAATTAGAGCAATGACAACAGAAATCAGATTTACAAGAGCAGACTAGCATACTGAACAAGAACAGACTCAAACGTGTTTGGGGACTTTAGAAATACTAACAAAATAAGCAATGACTCAGAAAAAAAGAGCAACTAAAACCTTCAAAATATGGAAAACCAGTTTAATTAACAAAATTCAGAAATGTGAACACAAGCAGCACGCTGTACGTTAAGAGACGTATCCTTAGAGAATACTACATATAAAAATCAGCAACTGTAAATACTGCCACATTAAGGCAAGTCAGAAAGTAGAATTCGCCTGAGTCATTCAACTTTGTAAGAAACTGGATGGACTCACAAACCTAAATGCTAGCGTAAGTGAAGAAACACCACCACCGTGTGGACTATTTAAACTCTACACGCCACCTAAAAGTAGTATTTCATTAACTAAGGAAGAAACCACGGAAGTCTCACAGATGTGGAAGTACTGTTTTGTAGCTTGTCATATCTACGTCACCCTAGCATCGCCCAGCTTCCCAAAGCAACTGGTTTCTCCTTCTGCCTTTAGTTCAGGCCAGCTCTTAAGAGCTCATGGATTTCAGTTGGCGCAGAAGGATGAGTTTTACTAACCTTTTTTTTTTTTCTTTGCATGCACTACACTCGAATTTATAGAAGCCTACAGAAAATGAAGAATAGGCTTTTCAGGCATGAGTCAGATCACCCACAGCTGTGGGCTTGCAGCTAAACGACTGGGAAGAGCAAAGGACTCAAGGCCCATTCTTCACCTGCCCATTCCCGAATTTCATTGGTACAGGCTGGTTGGCTTGGAGTCCGGATCTTAAACATCTGCAGACAGGACCTTCGAAAGACGAAAGTCTTCTAAATTTGCCATACTCACCACCAGAGCGGGATGCAGAGCAGCCCAGGTAACGTCAGCGCCAGCAGCAGCATCCGCCAGTCTCTGATGAAGTAAGCAAACAGCGGCAGCAACATGTAGCCGAATGCATAAAATATGCAAACGCCTAGCGTGCAGAACAGCACGCGAATGGATTTGCCAAGAATTTCTGCGCCTGTTCAAATCAACAGAGTGAAGATTAGTATTTTTACTTAGTAGCAACCAGGTAACTTAGCAAACATACCTCTAACGACTGGCTCTGAAATACACTGCGCTGGGTAGTTACTGTACACAGCGCGCTCTGCCATCCAGTTTGAGAGGCACCACAGATCTGCTTCACGCAACGATCCTGCACCAGCCCAAGTAATTGTATGTATCAAAGGAGGAGAACCAGGGCATACGGTATTTCTGTAGCTAGAAGTAGCTAATACTTCTATAATTTTATGTTCTTGGAATCTCCCATTTTACTTGAGGAGCTAAAACCACCCGACACACTACAAAGCATTCACAACAGCCTCAGCTTGACCCCTGGAGGGTCTTCTCCAGCTTATGGAGAGAGATCAGCTTCCATAAATGGCCATTCAGAGATGCCTCAATTAGGTTTCTGACCTGTGTATCACCTTCTAAAAGACCATTCCACTGTTAGCCAAAAATCTTGCAGTGTTTTGGCATACACAGATGGAGGGTCACTAACGAAGGCTGCTGGCAGTGGAATTAATGAGCTAACAGGGTCCAGTGCTTCCCTTTGAAACGCTTCAGGCCCTGCAAATCAAGAGACCTTGTAAGAGATATAATCGGCCTCATTTCCACAGAAATTGAAGATGACAGAAGTTGTGGCAGAATGTCTGCAGTGAGGTTAGCTAAACACTGCTTTCACAGCTGCACTGGCCTTTTTTGGCCTCAGAGGAATTTCTTGCCAACATTTGCTACTTTGGACAGTGAAGTCACTGTAAATAACAGGAATTAAATTTAAAAGAAAAAAAATTCTCAGATTCATAAGGTAATTCACACTCCCACCTGATCAAATAGGGTCTTAGTTAAACTGAAAATCCACCAAGCAGGAATCATTATGCCATTTAATTTTTTACTACAGGCTGTTTTAAGGAGACTATAATGCTTCCTTTGATTTTTTTTTCTGTTATAAGGTTTTATATCAAATAGGCATTTAGGCCCTCCAATGGACAACACAAATCCCTGAGAAATCCCATCTTACACATCATATTACCAACTGAGGGACAGATTTTGTTTCAAATAACCAGTTTGAGGTTTTTTGCCTTTTTAGGATGGTAAGCCACAGAATTAATTCAGACTGCACTTCTATCAACTGGAAACTTCCAAGGAGAGCATGAGTTACCCATGTTTGGTGAGGACACCCTCTTAACAGTGTTGCTTGGCAAAGCAAGTCAACCCTAAGCCAGTCCTGGAAAGGAGCAGGAAAAGCACAAGACCGAAGAAGGCACACTGTGCCCAGCAGGACTTGCATACCAAGCACAAACGCTGCCACATAGTTTGATATCTGTCCCATGCCAACCAGCACGAAGAACACTGAAAACATCTCCCAGCTGGTAGAGAAGACCTGTATGAAGCTGAAGCCAGTCTGCATTGCCAGAGTTGCAAAGAGCACATTCTTCCTGCCAAACCTTCCATGGACAGATTAAAAAAAAAGAAAAAGAAAAAGAACAAGAGATGATTATACAACAGCATGAATGAAATCTTCAGAAAGAGAAAAGTAAGGTTACTGGTATGCATACTTAGGGACATACAAAATGTCTACAGGTTCGGGAAATGTGACACAGGCACAACTACTCTAAATACCCTAAAATAATCCCCTGGCCTGGAAAAAATAATATTCCAAGGGCTGCTAGTTAAGTTGCCTTTAAGTACGTGTTGGAACACTATTCCTTTCTTACCAATAGGATCAGCAGGGAGACAAAACATCGTGAGAAAATTATTTAAAATGTAAGAGTATTAGATGCTCCTTCTCCTCTAAGGAGCACACAGATCATGACACAGAGCAGCATGTTAAAACAAAAAAAACAAAAAGAAGGAAAGCTTCTGTAAGAGAGCTAACACTCAGGTTTGTAAGACGCTACTATCAGTAAGTGATCCATGTTGCAATCTTCATTCCACTTGGTTAAAAAATGAACCACTTTAAGGGATTCTAGCAATTCTATTGATGAAGTATTAAAAAAAAAAAAGAAATTAAACTAAACCCAACCCATCAAGCTGTTGTAAGTGTCAGCGCTGATGTCTCGGCCTGGGCAGCTCCGCAGCGCAAGCAGACTTTGCAGCCTGGGACAGGACATCTGCCGACAGCAGGGCCACACAGCTCCGTTCTGAAGTTCAGCTTGACCAGGAGGTCTACAGCTGGTGCCACGAGCCTCAGGGAGGTCACAACGCGTTAAGAACAGATCGTCACTCGAACCTGCAAAATGCTGTGCCAACCTCAGTGTCATGCCTGGCTGGGCACGGGGCTCAGCTCGCTGCAAGACTTTCTGGGGCAGATGGCAGCAGCAAAACACGGCGTGCAGCCATCTCCTCGCTGGGCTGCTGCCTGCACTCGGTCTCTTGACCACGAGCCGGCGGCCGTTCTGTGGCTACGAGAGGGACTGGATGAGCTCCACAGATGGCCACCTCGACCGCACCTGGTGAGGATCTGTGTCACCATGTGAAGGAGCTGCAGGAGGAGACTCCCATGATGGTGAAGGTGTGAAGCTCGTGGCTTCTGGCACCAGGAGAACAGCTCCTGCTTCACCTGCCGGTTAGTCACAGAATCACAGAATAGTAGGGGTTGG
>Ga0065711_1036394_pt1 | contig 21041 bp, 13 predicted proteins | sample Hoacrofraction12_FD_59098 | JGI IMG/M metagenome (GOLD analysis project Ga0065711, IMG submission 59098) | Hoatzin crop microbial communities from Cojedes, Venezuela - Epithelial fraction 12 v2 (version 2) | ecosystem: Host-associated > Birds > Digestive system > Esophagus > Crop | place...
GCAGATAAGATATTATCACTGCCACCTCAGATGTTTGTTCCCACCCCTCGCTGGAGAGTTAGTGGACAGAGGGATAGCACAAATGGCCCTTAATCTGCTTCAGCCAGAGCCAGTTTTAAAAAACAAGAGTAGATGGATGTTAGCTGTCTCAGCTGGCTTTGGCTGAGTCAGATAGGGAGAGCACTCACAAATCCTCCCACCAAGGAAGCCGAGGGCAAGATGACCCCCAATACTCCTGAGCACTGATAACAGTGGAGAACAGCGATTGGAGAGAGATGTGGAGAGGAATGTCACTCTGGAGTCTCCTGGCTGCATCCCAGAGGAGAGTTTCTACTATTTTTATTTGTTTGTGATAGTATGTCACACTGTTCATGTAATTTCTTTCCACAGGCAATCTGTGAGTGAGGAGTTGCTCGATCAGCTAAATCATAAATAAACAGATCTCTTTTTTGCCATCTTAGCCCATCTGCCTTTCTTCCTTACTACTTCTAATTTGCTTTTCACCTTTTCGACTATTAAGCCATCATAAAGTGTTTTGGAACAAGCCTAAGGGTTCCAGCCCAGACCAAATGAGCCAGATCACAGAACATCAATGAGCTGGAGTTTAGTGAAGCTTTCATTTCATGTTTCCTCAAAAAAATACCAAGCAACCTTTTCTCCTCCACCATTCCAGAGAAACTGAGTAAACCTGTGGCCCTCGAAGCTGTGGAAAAAAAAAAAAACTCATTGCCATTTTAGAAGTCAGCAGATACCTTTAACTGCTGCTAATAGGTTGAAAAAAAACACCCTGAAAATGGAATGAGCTACTCAAGCCATGACAAAAGGTGGTGATGATAACGTTGACTCTTCAACCTTTGTTAGCTAATCACTGTACATCCCTACACTCGGGAAGGAAAGAAAAAAATCACAACCAGGTGTGCACAATCTCTAACACCCCCCAGTCTTCTGCTTGGACAAGCTTTACCATTCCTTTACCTCCTTAAAATTTTACCCAGATCAGCAATGCAAGGTAAGAGCCCCGTTCATAGGGGCTGCAGCACTCTAGAGGAGAGAATCATACTGATGAGTCCCCTTCCTCATCAGTACCTCAGGGATCAGTCTCTGCCCCACTAAGAAGAAGCCAGAATATTTGTTCACCCTGCTGTGTGAAGCAGAGCTTGTCAGGGTAACCTTGCTGTTTGCACCTTATCCGATTCAAGCTCAGTACCTACGGATGCTGCTTTTCTGCAGTGAGTAATAAAGACTGTGTACTGTACACGATGATTTATTCCTTAAGTCTGCCTGCAGCTTTGAAATCTTTCATGAACTATGTAATATGCATTCAACAGATTAGCTAAATTATCTACGTATTGTGTGATTAATCAGCAGACTGCAGGACACCCCATCTGACATTTAGTTGAGAGCATTTAGGTGCTTGCACTGTATGGTCTTTCGCAGGCATACCAAAGCAAGTATTCACTAAGTGAATAAAGTATCTTGCCTAATTAAAACAGCTCTGATAAAACTCCTGATGTATTACATTGCATCAGTTTGATGTCAAACACAAGGCTAGTGTGATGTAATGGTATGCCACAGAACACTGTAGGTGCAAAATAATTAATTGTATCAAATGCAAAGTAATAGCAAGACATCAGATAAATACAGCTATACTGTGTGGGTAGGCAGAGCCCTTTTCCAGCTCTGCATTAAAGCAAGCTACTAGCAGCTTCGCTGGTCTCCAAGGAGCCTGGGGAAAGACTGTTTCTCTCATCTGTCTCCGGTTTTTCTAAGTAAAATTTTATGAATAATGGCCTTGATGAAAAAGATTGGTTCAGACTCGAGTCAGAAACCAAATATGTTGTTTTCATTTTTGTCTGGGGAGTCTCCTTTCTTTGAAAAAATATTTAAAATACATAAATTGCAAAACAAAAACTGTCTTTAGACTACAAAGATGGTATATATAATTCTTTAAATATTGAAACAAATACTTTGGGCCTTTCCATCTGCTCTGAGGCTATTTTGTGAATTTCATCCATCATTTTATTCTCACCAAAATTACCATAGTGTTTTTTGTGTCACAGACACACACAAAATAGTAATAATTCCTCTTCTGCATTGGTTTTCCATAGCCTACCATTGCCTCAAAAAAAGGGGTATAATCCTTAGTGCTCATCATTATATTGGGTTCAGGCACCTTTGAAAGAGAGAGATAGAACCATGAAGGATTTGCTCTTCACAAGGAACAAGTATCAGTCAGGAATTAACTGTTCCTATAACCTCCAATCATTGTCCCACCTTCCAAGATTAGTTATTAGAATGACAGGAAGGCCTGTAAATAGAATTGAGTTTCTGAAGGCAAGAGAATTCCTTCACTTCATTTCATCCCCTTTGTTACTAGCAGAGGCAGATGCCTGACTGTACTATCTTGTACCAATTACCACTTATCAAAATCTTTCAAATAAGTGGCAAGTGAAAACTGCAGCTGGACAGATGAATGAGGAAAGAGGACTTATCCCTGAGAACATTTGGTCTGGAAGTATACCTCTTTTTCTTCTCAGGCCAAAGCTAGGTGATGTCAGAGACACCAGAAGCAGCAATCAGCAGAGGTGTCAGAAAGGTCGTGGGCTCAGAGCACGGCTTCCCTGTGCCAGAGGGCTGGAGACCAGGCTGCCTGCGGCAGCCAAGAGAGGTGTCAGAGCATGTGGTGCAGCCACGATAGCGGAGTGAGATGGTGGGACCATTAAGCCCAGTCTGTTAGATTTTTCCATCCTTGCCCTGTTCCTTCTTGTACTGCAGTCTCTGGTCTGGCTATCTTTTCCATTCTCGGCCATTTTCAATTTTGCCTCAAACTCAGAAGCCATGACCCAGCTCTGGTCCAAGCCTGGGGTGAACAGAAGGAACAATAGGTACATGTTGAGTGAAGCCTTTCCAAAGATGCATATTCTTCACTGCTTACAGACCCAACATCAAGAAAAGAACTCGGTTGTTCAAATGCAAGTATCTATACTGTGAACATTCCCATCTGAGCTTGTAGTCTAGATGGCCTTTAGAGTCAAGAGGGTGAAACAGGCAGTTACAGGGTGTAATGTATCTCATCTGAACGGAAATAGCTAAAATAGGGCAGTTCTTTCCCTTGACTATAAAAGGAGTAGTATAACTTGCTCAAAGGAGGTAACTACAGTGTGAGTGTTTACAGTTAGGTGAGATGTCTTATATCTCCATCTAATAAAGATATCACAGTTACATTGATTTCCATTGAAAAAGTCATCCACCCTAACATTTCTTTCCATGTAAGTGACTACACTAACATTTCTAAGTGGTGTTGTTCTGATATTGCCTAGGCTAAAACCTTCCATGAACAATTTGCAAAGGGGAAAACAACCACACAACTGCTGGTATTAACACGAAACATCACCGTCAAGCAATCAAAATCAAAACCCCAGCAGAAGTTGATGTTACTGTACGGAAGTAGTATCCTATATAAAGCAGAAAAGTGGATGCTAACAAGAAAGAAACAAATAAACAGGAAAATGAACTGCCTTGTTTCCAGAAAGTTACTTTGTTAGTTTGCAAGATCATATTTTTTAAGAATTCCTTGAAGTGATATGTTATTTTAAACATTAATTCTAATTGCTTGATTAAAGTTTCTTTTATCATTTGTGTCATCAGCTCTGCAAAGGCAAAACTTGCCACTTTAGAATAACTTTTTTTGCTCAGTTTCATGACAATATTTTAGCTGTTGTTAGACAGGTACATTTTGTAAGAAAAAAAAGTAGCTGGCAGACTGCAGAAGGCAATGAAACAGCAGGATTGTGCTGAAGTACTGTTCATACTGAGTATTCCAGTCTCTCTTTGCTTTGTATTGGTAGAAGCTAGCAAAGGCAACCTCTCATTAAGAACAGGCACATCTTTACGATACTGCAATAGATTGAAATGCCTTTCTTATTACGGTAATGTCTGAGGACAAACCAAGGCTGGGTCTCCATTATTTGTGTAGCACTTTTAGCTAAAAATAGTGCTCAGAGTTTACAGTCCAAGTAGACAATGCAAAAGAGAGAGAGGAAAAGTGTGCAGTATGTAAGCAGAGCTAGCAGCAGTAGCAAACATTAGGTGAGTTTTCTTTTTTTTTTTTTGTGATAATTAGAAACAAAAACAAAACGCGCTCAAGAACTGAAGGAAAGAGACCAAAGAGATACGGCAAGTCAAGAAGGGAAAAGCATAGTAAGGACTGCAAAGGCAATAGCAGGGCAGGTTTGAATCATACCATCACTCAGCACAGGACACAGCAGGACAAGGTCTCAGCAAGACTTTAGCTTCCTTCTACAATTGCTCCTATAGCACACTGTCAGTATCCATAGACCGCTGCCTTCACACCTCCATCAGAGGCTCTAGTGGGATGAGGAGGTTGGGAAGACACCTCCCAGGACCCTAATGCCCCTGATGTTGAAGTGGGAAAGGGACTTGAACTAGGTGACACTTTAACCCTTCCACATCTAATGGAGTAGTTGCTGCTTTAATTGCTTCTCAGCAACTCCAGTAGGTTAAACACAGGTATTTAACCAGGTGCCTGTTGACAGGTTTGAGTACTTCAGCAAGCATAAATTAGCATAGCCTTACTGACATTAACAAGATGGGACTGATTTACAGTCACTAAGGAGCCTCAGCTTTGTATCCAAGTAGCCAGTACACTCTTGAACCTTTCCATACAAAAAAAAAAAAGGTTTCTCTGCAGGAACTCCTTTGGACAGCATTTGACAGGAAAGAATTGCTTTGAATGTTAACAGGTCTAGTTTGTGTTCAGGGCTGCAGGCAGGAGTGATTAAGCAAGAACATGTATAGCATTTTTTCTATCCTTGATGTTTTACTGTCTCTGTATGAAAGATGTAGGTGATGAGGTTACTATGTCCTCATTGTCATGCTGGTTTGAATTAATGAGATTTCAAATTTTATCTGAGCAAATGGCTCTTTTTTTCCTAATTTTAGCAAACACTTTAAAAACAATAACAATTTCTGTCCCTCCACTTACCCTCTCACCCTACTTTTAGCACAGAGAAGAGTTGCAGCATCTCTCCACCTGTATGCTTATTCCAACAGATGAGGTGTAGTAACAGGCCTACTGCACAGCAAAATCAATGTTGCTAGAATAAATGCAATCCTTTCAGAAACGTTGGAAGGCAAGAGTCGAAGAGCAGTTAGACACCTATAGCTATGATGTGACGGAGCTTGTACAAGCATCCTCATGCTAACCTGCAACAGCTGCCCAACAAGGACCATGCAGCAATGTCTCCAGAAGGAGGTGAACCCTATCAGACAAGGGTTCCCTTCTTGGTTTTTACACAGGTATGAAGGTGTCTTAACTCTGCATGAGGATAAACACAAAGGAAGAATAAGGCTTTCTGCATTTAAGGATAAGACTATTAATTTATGGATTCCACTAATACTGGTGGACAACATGTGCCAGTAAATAAAGATCTTTGTTCTTTCACAGCAGAAAAAAACATATATTCAGAGCAGTCCCATACAGATATTATATTGCATAAACACATATGGTAACTTACCGAAAAAAGACACTTCATCCATTACTGTTGGTACTAGACACAAAAATCAGCATGTAGAGACATTACAGATTAAAACCTCAAACACTCCAGAAGCCAGAAGGCAGAATAATGATTCCCGAGAGCGGAAAGCAGAGGAGAGAGAGAGGCTAGGGGAGCACACAGCATGTGTTTTCCTACACACCCTGGGAGTCTGTGTGCCACGCAGTAGTTCATAAGTCCTAGAGATAAGTTAAGGCCTGGCAGCATTAGAATCTGTGTCATTGCTATCTATTTGACAGTCACAGCAGTTTTCTCTCTCTCTGTAAATTAGCAGTTAGCATCTGAAAAAGTCTTGACTACTGAGCCTGAGTGTCTATGGGAATCTGAAGACAGGATGGTCATTGACAGAATCTCGTTCTTCTGTATTTATTCACGGGAGTCACTGGGTTTCAATCCTTATGGAAAAGAGGGGTTAGTAGCAAGGTTATGGTCTCCACTGAGTATGTCAGAGCCCACCTTGTGCCTGTGCATTGCCAGTTATCAGTCTAGCCCTTAGTCATTTGGCACTTTTATCACAGCAGACATGAGTTCCTTCCACTTTGGAGTCCATTCAAGTTATCTAAGGGTGCTCAGTGCTAGAGATGCACATGTGCCTCTTGATCTCGCTTTATTCCAGCTTTACCTCTGGTACTTGCAGACACATTCCATATGTGAGCACAAAATGGGTCAGAGCAGCCCCACAAATGAAGCACCGAACTGAGCGTTTCACACATACCTCAAGCACACTGCTGCTTAGAGGTCTTGGCAGTCAGCCTGCTCCTTCCATGTCAGCCACACATCACGCAGCTGCCTACGCTGCTGACACCTGCCATTCAGAAGCTGTCTTATCTCACTTGTGTGAGCTTGGCCAGTCACTGCAGAGTGTTAGCCAAGAGTACTGCTTGAGAAAAGGCATTCATGTTAATAGGAAATTCATGCAGGAATAAGTGAAGTTCCTCTACCAGGCCTTCACCATCAAACAGATCCTACGCAAAGACGACATTACACAGCCTGTAGCAAAACAGATGCATAAGCATTTTGTTTTGTGGTTAGTAGCCTACAGCAACATTGAAAAGCTCAATCAGTTCACTGGATAGCTTTGCAAAATACTCCCCTATTGATTTACTCACAAAAAAGAGAGAGTTTACTTTCAACACGTCCCATTATCCTTGCCACTTTTTCAGTCATGCTGAGCATTTTATATATATATATATATATATATATAATTTCTTGCTTCCTATATTTAGAATAAATCATTCATGTATGTCTGCATTTCATAAAGGACATTTTTGCATATTTAAGACACTTCTGCAATTAAGACTCCTGAACCATATAGAATTTCTTGCCAGGGAGCTGCAGTTTGTCAGTCAGTACTTGCTCAAGTACATCTAGTATGTACTGTGTTTGTGTTTTCTTGCTTCAGTCATTGCATTATTTGAAATTTTTACAACGAACATTACTCATGTAAAACTGTGTACCCATAGAGTTTGAAATTAGAGGTGGGACTTGTATTTAAGACTGCCATTACTTTTATCTGTTTGGGATAAAAAATGGAAACTTCTTATCTCTATATATCAACATTCTCAAAGTACAGTAGACTGATAACATTATACAGCCACAACAAACCAGCAAGGAGCATTAGAGGATGAGACTGAGAGTTTATATCAGCCAGCAGCATTAGAGGATGAGACTGAGAGTTTATATCAGCCCACAACATTTTGCTTCATTAGAGGATCCTTGACTACACAGTCGTGAGTTGTCCATCTGCTTATCATTTTTTTTTCGATGTTCATTGAGGGGGAAATAGCTTTCAGTGACCCAAAACATTATGAGGAGAGTTCTGAACTGCCACTTTGCTAAGAGCAAGGGGAAAATACTTACCTCCCAGGCTATCGAGGTGCAGTGTGATTACAGTTCAGACAATTCCATGACATTATCAGCAACAATGCCTCTTACTCTAGTAGGCCTAAATCTTTCCTGTGGGAAATGATCTAACCCAGTGAAGTGTCAATCCGTGATCTTCCCTACCCGCCACATCCACCTTGCCTGGCAGAGTGGTAGGGTTCCCTGTAGTCTGGATGAGAACTCAGGAAGCAGTTTCCCATTACTTCTTTCTCTACAGAAAAATTCTAGCAGCACATCATTAGATCTTGACCATTTGCTTACACAAGTTCTTGATGCCTGTGCAGAAGTCCAGTATAGGCTAAAATTTCAGAAAGGTGCCTGGACTATAATAAAATGTCTAAAACCAGCTTTACTGCCAGCTTTCATCGTCTCAGGGAGCACCATATATGATTATCATTTAATCCCAGAAAGAACTAGAAATTAATTTGTTGCCAAAGCAAAGTTTGATTTGTGCATCCATTTTACAGCAGTGTCGATCAGTTTTCAGAAAAAGCTGCACAGCACTGCAAACCTGCAAAGCCAGCAAAAATCACTCAGCTCATTGTCCCAATACAATGTTGGGGAGGTTTCGATATGATCCCAAGGGTGAGATTAAGATGCAAAGAGAGTCAGATGCCGTGCAACCTTGTAAACTTTTTTTCGGTGAACTAGGAACTGGAGGTTGGGCAGGGACGCAGCGGGGGGAGGACGAGAGGAGAAAAGAAGAAAGGGAGAGAGAAAGACAGAAAGGAGTAAAGTCAGACAGCCCAAGCAGGCAAGGAAAGGAGTGCAGGGGAGCTCAGTTACCACCCCCACGGATCCAGCGATGTCCATTCATCTCAGTCTCTATGCAGGTGCAGAAGTTCCAGCGAGGGGTGGTTCCAGGAGAAAAGCCACGAGAAGAAAAATGCTAAAAACCGGTTCGTGCGCTGGTCTGCACGCAAGTGCAATGTGGTTCTTTCCTGAAGGTTGTTGTGGCAGTTTCTTCAGAGGCCAAGAAGAGGTGACAACGGCAATGTCGAGACAAAATCAGTTCGTAGCGGTCTTCTACCCTCATGCAGGAAGAAAAGCGTGGTTTAGAAAGGACTTTAGTCTGGACAAAGTCTAGGTGAGTTTGTAACCCTCCATATTCACCATTTTCTTTAATGCTTGGCTTATCTTTTGACTTGATCACAAATCCATCCATTATCTACAGTTTTTATCTCCCAGACTGACTGTCAGGGATTACAGTTTTGGTTTGCAGACATTGAGATAAAAAGTACATTAATCATCTTGGCTTTGGAAGCGTGTGCTTTATCAGAACCATAGTTTGATTGACTGATTTCAATATTTTCATCACATACAGCTCATGAAAGTAAGGTTCCCAGGATTTCATTTCACATCCCTGGATTTCTTCAGCAGGATGCTAATGGCCCAAAATCCAAGCCTATTTTGCATAAATTGGAGTAGATTGAAGATAGCTTTTATTCCATTAAAATTATAAAACACATGTTTCTAAATCTGGCAGATGCTCTTGAAAATTTCAGACATCCGTCCTTGACTATAAGTCTCACAAATGCTATGGGTAGCAGCAGGCATTAAAAGCACTGGTCTTGCCTTGGAAGGAGAAGTAAAGAGGAGGAGTCAGTTTGTAGATCTTCACGGGCAGCCTTTGAACCATCCCTCATGAAAGCATACCAACTAATGCTACTTTATCTTCAGATGGTACAAGAAAATCCTTCCAAACACTCAAAGCAGGTTAAATGACTCCTTTTTAGATGTATTTTAGCTTTATTTATGGAACAAGACCTCAAAAGGTAACAAATCCCTACTCACTCTGGTTCAGCATAGATGTTGAAATCCTGGGTTGTAATCCAATAACTGTAACATTAAAGTTATTGCACTCCGTATCTATGGAAAAGGATAATCACACAGACCTCTTTTGTAAAATGCTCTGAGGACAACTGTATATAAGTATCAGGTGTTATGTTTTTAGTAATAGACAACTTCTATAACAGGTAACTGTGTTAAACAAAAGAAACAAAATAAGCTACTCTGCATTAAACCACCTTACTGAAAGACTTGACAAACCACATTTTATTAATATGACTGTAAGAAATCCATAATTTGACTGCAAAAAATGATTGCTTTAATGATATCAGCCATCTTTAAAAGCACGGGGCTATTTAAATCTTCTAATCATCTTGTCATACTTTTCAAACTGATCATTAGTAGCTTGATCAAGGGTTCGAATGCATCTGAGACCTTCAGCCTTGATTTAATCTGACTCCCTGCTGACATTGAATGGAAACATGCAAATCTTATTAGGCTTATAGTTATTTCCTTCAGTCATGAATTTAATAAAGCAGGTTGGTTTCTTTCACTATGCCAAAATTCAAAGTTCCAAAAGCTAAACAGCTTTCTATTAGGTAAACAGAAAGTCAGTATGAAGGAGCATTAAAGTACATCATTATACAGTACCAAGACATGAACTTGCGGGATCATTTGCAAAACCCTGAACCCATTATGAAGTTTACTTTTTTGAAGGGAAATACTTGTGCTTTGACAATAAAGTCCTGCTATCATAACTGGAAAGAAATGATTTTTTTATTAACTGTGCAAAGTTAGTTTAAGATCAGATTGTAGTCCAACATATACACTTGTGTGTGCCATTAGGAGAACAGAAACACAGATGTTACGTAGCCATCTGTGGTGCAGGAAATTGCAGAAGAGGTCATGCATACAGTGATCCTAATTCACTCCAGTAAAATGTGGGGTGGGTTTCCCTTTGCTCTTGGCCTGTACTATCCACATCTATATAACTTAGAAGGACTTGTAGAGATCCAAGAAGATGATGGCTCCACTGGAGCTGAAATTTCCTACAGAAAACCAAAGCCAACCTTCCTACAAGAACAGCAACGAGGAGACAGAGAAATTACATTTCATATTTTTTCCCTTTAACCTCAGTAAAGAGTTGCTATGTATTTATCTGTGACCACTATAACAGGTGACAAAAGATACTGATGCCTTTCTACCACTTGATCTGCTACTATCAAAGGTTCTGCTTTGGGACTTTTAACTGGAACAGCACGGGTTAAAGTTAACATAAAAATCTTCACAAGTAATTGTTAGAGAGCTCATTTAATCCTCAGGTACAAGTTCGTAAGCCCCACTGAAATTGGACAGTGATACGTGTATGTCCCAGAAGAGCTGGATCCTTAGCTAAATACTGCTTTTATTTTCTGGAAGAGTAAACCTACTGACAGCCACAAGGAGCAAATCCTTCAAAGTTCATGACCCCAGAAAAAAAGCCCTAATCTGATAGATTTACCATTAAAACTTCTGACCCATTTGAATGGATGTTTTAGCTGAAGTTTTAATCAAATCTGACAGAAGATGCCCTGTGCAAATTTCTTCACTGTGAGTTTCTGGAGCCACTGTGGATCTAAGTGGGTGAATCCTATGATCTCTAATGACACAGAAGATCACTTCTGTTTCCTGGGCTGCATAAAAAGGAGCATGGCCAGCAGGGTGAGGGAGGTGATTCTGCCCCTCCGCTCTGGTGAGACCCCATCTGCAGTACTGCGTCCAGCTCTGGAGCCATCAGCACAGGAAGGACATGGACCTGTTGGAGCAGGTCCAGAGGAGGGCCACAAAAATGATCAGATAGAGGGAACACCTCTCCTATGAGGAATGGCTGAGAGATGTCAGGCTGATCAGCCTGGAGAAGAGAAGGCTCTGGGGAGACCTTATAACTGCCTGCCAGTACCTGAAGGGGACCTAGAAGAAAGTTGGAGATGGACTTTTTACAAGGGTGTGTAGTGATAGGACAAGGGGTAATGGCTTTACACTAGAAGATAATAGATTTAGACTAGATACAAGGAAGACATTTTTTATGGTGAGGGTGGTGAAACACTGGAACAGGTTGCCCAGAGAGGTGGTAGATACCCCATCCCTGGAAGCATTCAAGGTCACGTTGGACAGGTGTCTGAGCAGCCTGATCTAGTTGAAGGTGTCCCAGCTCATTTCAGGGGGCATGGACGAGATGACCTTTCAAGGTCCCTTCCAATCCAAACCATTCTGTGATTCTGTGATTCTGTGATTCTATGATTCTATGACTTGGAAACCATGAATTGCTTGTACTGCCATACGCCATATCCCGTATTCTTTGGATATTCTTATGTAAAACTCTGATAAGGTACCTGTCTATACTTTTGCAAGAAGTGATACAGTAGACATTGCACAAACATAGTAGATGGTGTACAGCTGGCAAAGATAGACTAGAATCTGTCTGCTGTTAAAGCTATCTGAGCAACAAAAAAGTTTGTATTCTCACAGAGGAAAACACAGCAAGCGGGAAATGAGGAGCCAGGAGACAGGAATGTAAAGAAGTAAATGCATCCTAAACTTCTGAATTTTTCTTATCAGCTATCTTAGAAGACATTTTTGCTAGCAAACATAAGTGAAAATAGTCTGGTTATTAAAAAAGCACTGCATAAAAATCCCTGTAGTTTCCCTATATAGTGAGGACAGATTTGTGACTGATAAAAGCTTGAATTCAATAAAGAGTGCATTAGACACATTTCAAAAGACTGCATATATTGCACTGGGACATGATTTATGAAACCTTGCAGACACTTCAGTGTGTATAAAAGTATGGCTCCATTGTTAAAATGGGGGTACATGCTTTCAATGATCAGTGAAGTTACTATTATTTTTAATGGCATTTTCAGTGAGGGAAAGGGGCATACATGGCAGAAGTTTTCTACAAGTGTGGGTGGGATCTGATGAAGAATGTTAGCTAAAAAAATCAAGGGATTTTTTTAAATGTCAAAACATTTTTACAATTTTCATTTTGGAAAGGCCAAAATCTTTGCTTTCTATGCTTTCAAAACAAAAAAATGTTCATAGTAGATTAAGGTAAGGAATGAAGGGTTAGAAGTCTTAAATAGCCCCAAACCAAATGGTGTTTTATCTCAGACTAAGTTTTTTTGACTGATGTGAAAATGAAGCAGTATGGGATTTCCTTTTTCATTTTGCAGAAATCCTCCCTTCTCATGCAAAATCTGGTTTTATTTGAACTAGCCTAATTTTTTCAGTGTTGGAAGTTCAACAACTATATTTATTCTTGACAAGAAGTCATGTCACAAAGTTGGCATTACAAGGTAACAATATCTGAGTAGTAAATTTAATATCTTCGAGAGTCTAAAAATTTAAGGAGCTGTATATTTTTCTCTCTCTTTTCTACTGAGTGTTTTCCATGGACTACAGAGATTTATTTATTATTTTATTTACTGTTTTATAACATAAATGAGAAATAAGTAGCTCAGACACTTTGTCAGACTCTTATTCTTTTTAAAATCTATATGTACTAGTATTCATGATGTGCTAAGCCCACTGCAATCATCCAGAAATAGCTGAATGCTGTTCCAAGATACTCACAATCTAACAGCCAAGAAGACAGAGAGCAGCAAGGGGAAAAGAAATGCTGCTTAGAAGGAAATTTAGTGGACATATTAGAAGTGAAAATATGTGGAAGTTGCAGTGTATAATGTCTTTTTCACTTTACAAATGAACGTCTCAACATCTAGTGTCAGTGAACAGGTATCACTGAACACATAGACAACACAGAACTCAATATGATCTAGAGGCAAAGCTGTCCTCAAGATAGAGTTAAAAAAAAAAGAAAATTCTAATTTACTTTTCTGCTGTGAGGATCACATGAGTTGTGCTGTTAGAGAGCTACAGTCAGCCACAGGCCCACAGCTCCTCTGTACCTCAGTACCGTCTGATAGACTGAGGAAAAAAAGAGTAGCCAGCGCCTTATATGGGAGATGTGATTTGGAACATGAGCAGATACAGTGCCTCAGTGATTCACACTTGCACCATACACACATACACACACTCAGAGTGTGTAAATCTAAGGCCAGATCCAACTGCAGCAGCCATGTGCATACTATCAGTCAGCACACCATTTTATTCCCAAGGCATTTCACAAACTGCCCGTCAGAGCTGTGTGGGTAGTCCATGTGGAGGAGGTTCTTTTTCTTCCTAGTTATTGGTATGGCAACAGTTAGTTACATCTTGGTTGCATTCAGAAAATGATAGAAATTCTTTGGCTGTATCACAAACAGGCAAAAAATGTGGCAAATGTTAAAAAGTGTTTTTATCAGACCGTTTTTAATTGGATAGTAGCCTACTGCATTAGGGCAGGGAACTATGTTTTTTCCTTCCCAAATGGGTTTAACTGCTTGTTGAAAAGTGTAACCTCTGTGATAGAAAAAGAAATGTCAATCATGTACTGTCTTTAGAGCTCCTATTTGATACATCAGGTTTACTTGATACATAGTTTCTTCCTAAGGTTTACAGAAAAAGAAAATTAGATAACTGTCCCCTCTTTGAACTTTGGCACCCCTTGGAAATCATGGAAGGGAGCATCGAAGTAAAGTAAAACCTGAACTTCAGTTTTCTCCCCTCCTCAAGCAGTGCTGATGAACTGCGGCACATCCAAGTGTTCCAACAGTATAATAAGAGACTGAGCACTTTTTGTAGGCCAGCAGTAACATAAAAATCCTCACAGAATCATAGCAGATATATGGTTTAGCGCTAAGGTCTCAGAAAGAAGTGTGTTGTGTATCTTGTTTCCTGTAGATATCATGTTTCTTAAAGATGTCTGCTCAAGCAGTCTTCTGACCATCCCAGCCTGAGACAACGAAATTGAAACACGACTGTCATCAACTGCGATGGGACTGAAATAAAACATCCACAAACTCTGTAGAGGGTTCGGTCCAGGTAGCAATGCTATCACTGAGAGCCAGCTACCCTAATTATTGCCCAACCATACACTGTGCTGTAAACTGTGAAGCTTATGCAAGGCTTCCTTCCCTTGCCCATCAGGGAACTGGGTTTGTCTAATTCCATCTTATAACACTTTGGGAAAGCTGATTATTTTCCAGTGATTACATCCTGAATCTTAATATATATCCAAGATGCATGGGCATGTATGTGCATATAAGACATTTAATCTTAGTCCCACAAGCTGTTCCCAAAGTCCTTTCTTAAGAACATGTTCTAACTGCAAGGAACCGTCTTGCGCTCTGACTCATTCTGTTAAACACATGTTGGCTAATCAAACCGTTGACTTTTATGATATGGTTAAGGAAGCAGTACCTGTTATTTACACCTAATAGCAGTCTTTTTAGATGCTACTGTAAAGTCTACACTCAGGATGAATCAGGAAAGAATGAGGAAAATACCACATATCTTCTGCAATGAAAATTCTTGTTCTGAAACAAGCTGTTTATAGCGTTATACTTCTTTTTAACTGTATGGCCTCCAGAAACAAAGACAGATTTATTTTCTTCTTCAATAACATCCAGCACTCCACCTCACTGGGTATATTGCTGGCTGGAAAAGATATTTGTTAGATGTCATTTCCTAGACACAATGGTGCTGATCTGCTACCACCATAGTGAAAATCATAAACAATAACATAATAAGTGGAATTCCCATTTTTTTCTGGCTAATCTTCTCAACATATGTGAGATGGTTGTACAGTCTTTAGAGATACATTTTTCAGCATATCGATTCTCAAAACATCAGAGACTAAAACTCAAGTAAAAAATAATTCTGTACTTCTGGGAGCCAGACAGCAAAGTCTATATAGGAGAGATCAGGTAAAGTAAAAGCTATGTTTAGAGAATACTTTACTTCTTACAGAACACTTGATCATCTGTAGTTATAATAATAATTTAATTGGTCATCTACAACATTCTTCAGGTTTGGTTTACATAGTATTTGTTGGGTAGATCATTGTTCATAGTAGATGACAGAAAGGGTGGTTGTGCAGGACTTGTGAACAAAAGAACCTATTTACTGAGTGGAGTGGAAATCAGAGAGGTGATACCTCAGATATGATTTTTAAATTGTTAGATCCTTGACTACACGTGTTAACATATATAATTGCATGAGATAAGAAAAAGCAATTAGATAGAAGGGCACTGATCATGCAGGATGATGTCCTTTAGGGAACGTAAAGTGTTGGTGAGGTCTTTACATCCTTCTCACATGGAAAAATTGTCCCTAGTTCTCATGGACTTCAGTGACAGATCTGAGGAAGGTTTCTGAAGTGATTCAAAGAAAGATGGTTTCTGAAGTATTTGTGTGTGTAACCCAGTCATAGCTAAATCTAAAACAGCTTCACATGTGTAATGTTGCTTACAAAGGCTCTCTACATCTGATAATGACACCATTTTCTCCTCAGCTGTTTGAAAACAGCTTGGGAGATCAGACAGGTAACTGTAACTGATATACATATATTCATAAAGTATTTATCCCTTATTCCTACTGAAAATCTTCACTGATTTGTCTCTTGTAGACTTGGTTAGGAAACAAAATTTTGTTCCATGGGAAATTATTTCTACTTCAAAGCAGAATGAAAAAATGGATTATCAAAAAAGTAGGACAAAAACTATGAGAAGTTTAAAAAAAAATTGTCAAAGTGAAAAATTACCACATCTGTAATTGGAACAAAAGTTCCTGTGTAACTTGATCTGCTTCTTTTAAAAAAAAAAAAAAATCATATAATTATTTGGAGTGGAAAAGTATCTTTGTTTCTAACTGTCACCTTGAAAACTGTGGGATTTCATTTTGATTACGCCAATTGTAAAATAAAAATATGCACTGAAATTTACATTTTCCCACAGAAAGTTCTTATTTCAGCAAAACCAGATTTTCCAAGAGGAAAATTTTTCATGTAAAAATATTTCAACCTGCTTTACTTACTTGGCAGGAAATATGAAGCTGTCTATAACCAGCATCGTACTAAATTTTTTCCGGCATGAAAGTTGTTATAATTTTGCATTTGAAACTTTTAAAACTTTCTGTTGATGAAGAGAATTTGGCCATGAAACAGAAAAGTGCTTATTATAGCATCAACACACAGAAGTCAGTTAGCACTTTTTATGGCTATCACGTGTTCAATTACAGTGGCATATTCGAAGCATGGGTCAAACACAAATAAACCCTGGAGTTTAAATTTCTTCTTCTTTAAACACTCCAGATGTAGAAGCTTTCCTTTTACTTCACCTCCATCAACAGAGTTCAATGTAGTGGGATAATTAAACCCCTCAATTGTTCTGCAAATATTTCTGTCTAGATATAATTTTACCCCTTTGTGAATGTTAATATACTTTCTAACAAAGGTGTAAGAACAAAGTGATTTAAATTCAGTTGATAGATCAGAATCAATACAGAATTTTACCAAAAAATCAAGTAAAAAGACTGTAAAAAAGCAGAAGATAAATAACATGCTTTAGAAATGTTTGTTGTTACTGCAACATACAATGCTACATGGACAAGATTATTATGCAGTCTTATTTGCAATAATTTTCTGGGCACTTATTCTAATCCAGCAGAAACTGATGCTTTGGGAGAGCTCAGTGTTTTGATATCCACACTTAGAAATTTTATAGATGTTAGTTTTCCATAAAGTAATGAAGATATTCTCTCAAAAAAACAGGTCTATTTAAGGATATTAAATTAGTCACCTCAAAACTACAAACAACATCATTGTTCCATTTTTAAAGTCTTGTTTCTTCTTTAGTACTTTAGCTCCACATAGTTGACTGACCAACAATGGCACAAAGGACTTTATTTTTAAAAATAGGCTAGTATTGGAAAATTTAATTTCTGAATTAAACATTTCAAAAATTACTTTGGTACACTAAAATCTGTCAGCCTCTTCTGTGTCAAGGTTTATAAATCCACCACCACAGAAGCATATGAGTATCTTCATTTGCACATACACACACTTACAAACAATTCTGCCAGTATGACTTCCAAATCCAGCACTTGTGACACCAGTACAAGAAAGAAATACATACTTCAAAACGAAACTCTGACATTTCTGGATAGAAGCTCAAGTGTCTTCTACATAAAAAAAAATGCTGCCTTTTTGCCATATTTCAAGTTAACATACAACGTTAAACAAAGGCATTTCTCATAGTCCTTTAACACATTTCTTGCAGTCAGAGGATAATTATATGGGTAAGTCAATTTTATATTCCTGGGAACAGTATGTGTGATGAAATGACGTCCTGCCTTGGGAGACATCTTAAAACAAGAATCTTATGCAGGACAGCATATGAGGAATCCTTTTTGTCTCCAACACACTGAGATTTCTCACTCTGAACCAATTCTTCCCACACAACTACCTAAATTCTCTCTCTCTCCTGTGAAGTCATTAGACTAACCTTTACAATATGAATAGAGAAAGGGGTGATCTTTGTTTGACAGCAATAATAAGCAGAGACCTTTAATTTCAATTATGTGGAGAAACCATAGCAATGGAGGCATGAAGCGATATTAGTCTAGATGATATCAAGGTCAGTTAGTACCAAAAGCATGCAATTACTGCTTTCAAAAAATTAAGAATCTCACCAGGAAAAGGCTGGAAAAGCAATAGCAATGGAGTAAGGCATACTAGGGGGATGCTGACTGCTTTCTCAATTGGCCTAAAAATACTTAGAGAATTAGAAGACTTCAGACTGGACATTCAATGGCAGTACAGTTGGGGCAAGTTATAGATACAGGTGAAGAAGTAAGTTGTCCATGATAGTAGAGCCAGGGACAGCAAATGGCTATTCAAGTCCTAGAAAACCAGGTCTGTAGCTGCTGCTGAGAAGGAAGAGTCAGAGTATGCTGGTCAGCTGTGGCTGCAACCATCAAAGGGTGGGAGAACCAGGGATTAGGAGCAGGGGTGTTAGTGGCATCTTTTCCAGGCAGAGCCAGACACTGGCAGAACTGACACTTTCTAACACTTCTTGTGTTAAAAAAACGTACACTGACTTCTCCAAAGCTCTGCTCTGGGCATCTTGCCTTCACATGGAAGAACTGTCCAAGCTTGGATTTTCCCAGGAGACACAACTCGGATTTTTGCACATTGTTGAAGAACTTTGAGCAATCTGTGATCATGGTTACAACCAGTATGGACTCTTCAATCTCCTTTTTGCTTTTCCTCAATCTGGGACCACCTTGGGATTAACATCTGTGGAATAATTCAGGTTGTCCAAGGCTCCACGGGTTTCTGGCTACAGCAGATCCAGAAGAACCCCTCTGCCAGTCCAGAATGAGATGAGTCCATAAGGCTGCGGCCCAGCTTTCCTCACAACCCAAGTCTCCAATTAAAATGGTTCTCTTAGGCAGAATCATACGAATGAGTGCTGTAAAAGCTGTCTACTCCTTATTTAAGATTGCGTGGCTGTAAGATGAAGGGACTGTAAGTCGCTAGTAACAGGGATTTGACTGTGCTAAGAGCAGATTCCTTGTTGCCTCGCACTGCTTGAGAACTTTAGTGCGAGTGGACACGAGGACAGGGACCTGACCTTTGAGCAAGCTGGAATATCATATAATTACTGCTCTGTGCAAGTCCACTGCTTCTCTCCTCCCAGCTGTTTCATGAGATTTGCTGATGAAAGAGCTACTTTGATATTTAACATATTTCACAAATATTGCACCGGACCTTACACGGAAGTTAATTAACTAACTTTGAGTAACTCATTTGAAATGTGTTTTTAAAATTTTTAATGTCTTCTTTAATATGCAAAGATAATAAAGAAAAAAAGAAAAGACATCGTCTAAGATTAGAGTCATACAGCATTAAAATTCAATTGCATTGTCATCTGAATGAATTAGGACAAGGAATATTTTCTCTAACAACGATATCAAAAGACCGAAAAAGGTACTTGTAGTTGAGGTCTCATTGTTATGTTAACTTGATTATTATTTAAGCACACATAGAACCCTTAGGTCACTAATCCACCTGAGAAGCCCACATTCTGAACTGCTGTCTTCTTGCTAAAGTACTAAATATACTCAGGAAGCCACTGTCTTAGATTATGAGCCCAGGTTGAAGCACAAGAAGCAGACAGGTAATAAAAAATTTTGGACCCAGTCAGACTTAACAAATGCTACATACGACATTTTTTGCAAGCCCTAGGTGAAGTCAGCTGTATTAAGAAGGGCAGGAGGTGGTGGAAGGAAGTAGGCAGTGCTTGAAGGAATCTGCTACTTCTGTTAGCATCCATCTTTTGCCTCCTGCTGTTATCGGCTACTCGTAGCCTCAACAAGGTTTAGAATCTCTTTCCTTCTTGTGTAGTTGGCAACTGAATGCCTTTCACAAGCATTAAAAAGAAAACAGGAATCTTAAGTGATTTCAGGATTAAACACTACTTTGTTGAGCCACAGCAATGTCCTTCTCATGTGATCTGAACTGGGTCTCATCTGCTCTCTTCCACACTCTCCAGAGGTCAAGCACAGGATATAGTGCCTGCAGTACCCGGTTCAGTGTATTACTTAAGTGTGGTAGTGACAGTACAGCCAACCTCAAACGTAAAATTTATGAATTGCTTCTCCCTCCAAAAATCATGATATTTTATGTTTTAATTATATATTTGCATGCTTTTATGTCTCACTTTCTGAGCCTTCAGGATGAAATTTTGGCTTATTTGCAAGTTTCTCTTCGAAGGGAGAAGGTTAGGAACATTTTTTTTCTGGTTTAAGAAATGTTGAAAATCCAAGTCATTGGTTTTCAAGAATTACACTTCTAAGAAAATACATCCAAAGTCACTCAGACACATGATGAAATATTTACACTTGCCACTGTTTTTATAGTAATTAGTGTCTGATGTCTCTTCTCACCTATTCTTTAGTTTCGTTGCTCCTGTGAGCTGAGATAGAGCTAGGAATAGGGTTAACATCACTCTCTGCCCCTACTTTTCTCCTTAGTATCATTAGAAGGTATGCAGAATAGCAATAGCACGAGTGAGCTAAATGTAATGACTGAAGGGAAGGGAATAAAAGATCACATCAGGTATTTTGGGTGTTGAATGACATGACACATATTAGAGGAGCACCTCTAATGCACTGTAAAAACGTACATTTAAGCCAGCATTAACCTTCTACTTAGTGTAGATTCCGGTAGTCACCTCTGTAGAGTAGCATGGAGCTCAACATGTGCCACTTGATAAGGCAATTAGATTATTCTGAGCTCTGTGCTTCTGTGATAGGTTTTAAAAGAATAGCAGCAAATACCTGATGAGGTAAATAGAAGAAAACTCATTCTGTGGCAATGTATAGGACAACAGAATAGAACATGTTACAGATCAGCTGTAATGAGAAGAAGAATCAAGTACAAATTAGGGTTAACTTAATCTCAGCAGGCCAATCATTTGGGAGAAGGAGGATTTACAGATTCAAAACAGAACAGAAATAGTTAAAATGCTATCAGTACTATGAGCTATTTCCCTGATGAAAGTGAAATGGACAGGAATAGTTGTCGGGTAATCAGACATTGACACGAGGACAGCTGAAAGAAGAAATCAACAACTCCATACTAAAATGGGTAAATTACAAGACTAAGCAGGACCCCTGCTAGTTAATTCAAAGCTCCTGAAAGCACTTTGAATACTACCGGGGCTCCAGTGAAGAGATAGGTGGTTCACATTGTAGGAGACCCAGGGAACTACAGGCCGGTCAGCCTCACCTCCATCCCAGGAAAGGTGATGGAGCAGCTTATCCTGGAGGTCATCATCAAGCAAGTGGAAGAAAAGAAGGTTATCAGGA
>Ga0065711_1036395_pt1 | contig 21041 bp, 17 predicted proteins | sample Hoacrofraction12_FD_59098 | JGI IMG/M metagenome (GOLD analysis project Ga0065711, IMG submission 59098) | Hoatzin crop microbial communities from Cojedes, Venezuela - Epithelial fraction 12 v2 (version 2) | ecosystem: Host-associated > Birds > Digestive system > Esophagus > Crop | place...
GTGCATGTGGGCGGGAGGGAGGGGAGAGCCCGAGCTCGCCGTGGTCCTGCTGCCCCCCGACACCGAAGCTGAACACCCAGCACCTCTGCGACGGGCGACAGCCCCAGCCCACCCTGCCGGGGCAGGCACCGAGGAACACGCCGGGCTGCAAGGAGCGTCGGCTGCTGTTGGACCCGTTTGCTTGCGCGTGCTTCATCCTGGCCCAGGCTTCGGGGTGTGCTTGTTTTTTTTTTTTCTGGCACAAAAGCAGCACTAGACAAGTCTCTCCCAGCCAGCCGTGGCCCCGCTTGATCCTGCACTGGAAAGACAAGCAGTGTTGGGGGGCTGTTTCGGGGGGGGTTGTGTGAGCAGCCCTGACTGCGGCTGCGGGTTGGGGTGCGAGCGGGGCCCCGTGTGTCCCCCCCGCCATGCTCGCAGGCTCCAGCTAGCGCCCTGGCATGCACCTCTTCTGCCCAGGACGGGGATTTTACGGTTATCAATCCGTTGTCGGCTCACCCGGAGCGTTGTTGGGGCCAGGCCAGCCCTGGTGTATGTGGCCAACGCTGCGTCAGCCCCTGCCCGCCCACTTGGCCCCCGGACCGCGGTCCCCAGATCTCTCCTCCTGGACCTTCTCCTCATCCCAGCATCAGACCCCAAGGCTCCCCACAGTTTTGCTCCCGCCCGTATTCTTCTTCCACCTGTGCTGATATTTTTACCAGTCCCACTCAGACAAGCACAGCTCAAAAGCCTTTTCCTTTTTTTACCCTTCCTTAGTTTTCCTCCAGTTGAATTCACCTCATGTTTCCCTTCCCCTCCTCTCTCCTCCACCCCTTGCCATCACTCCCCGGCCCCCCTTTCCCTCCTGGCCACGTGCGGGGAAGATGGAGGAGCCGCACTGCCCGGACGCCAGCCAACAGCAAGCAGCTTCCAGGGCATCCCCCAGCCTCCCCCTGTCTCCCACAAGCGTTTCAGTTTATTTAGATTCTTCTTTACAAATTAAAGCAAGATGATGCCAAAGGCGCCAGCAGCAAAGGCCGAGTCATTTCCAAGTTTATTTAGGATTTATTTAGTTTATTCAGAAGTCAGCAGTACCTACAGAGATGAAACTATTTCTTCCACCGCGTGTTTTCCTGCCTCTCACCTGCCCGACGCCGCCTTCGCCTCGGCCGGCAGCGAGCGATGCTCACGGCAGCCACGCAGCGGTCCTGCCTCTGTTCGTGTCTCGGCATGGATCCCCACTCTGGGGTCCGCAGATGAACCCTGTGGGCTCCTGAAACAGCTTCAAGAGCTTTCACACCCCGAACGCCCTCCGGCATCCGCAAAACCGCCCGCCAGCCTGCGGGCAAGGTCTGGCTTTGCGGAGGCAGGGCTAAACGGGGGGTTTCAGTCTGAGGCGGTGTTGTCCGGGGTGTTTCTCTGCTACGAAAGGAAAGGCTGGAGAGGGTAATAAAGCCAAGAAACCAAGCCAGGCACTTTCTGCTTCACGGCATTTTGTACAGGACCCATCACAACGAGCAAAGCTGCTGCTCCAGAGCAAAAAACCACCGGCCTCCAACTTTCAGCCTGGAGAAATCGCACTCTGCAAAGCCATCCTGAGAAATCAAACCAGTGCAGAAAAAAAATCATCATCTCTGCTGGCAACCAGGAGCCCGGCCGGCTCCATCCCAGTGCTGCGCAAGGCATCGCTGTGCCAGAGCCGCCGGGAACCAACCCACTGCGCTCCCCATCCAGCTCCCGCAGCCCGAATCCCACGATGCTGTCACAAGGGTGCCGCCTCGGAAGCTTTCTCCTTGGAAAGCCGGGACCCTGCTGGCATAGGGTGCCAAAACTCGAGAAACCCTCAGCAAATATGGGATGACTCCTGCTTTATGAAGTAATCATTGTCGAGGGGACTTGATGCTGGGATTTTCACATGCTCGGCTTAACAGGGGCTTTATTCAGGGGAACAGCTGGAGCATGCAGCATCAGCATCTCATTAGCGTCAGAAACAATGCCCCTCCAGTTTAAGACTAAAAAGCTGGTTTAGTTTTCCCTACATAACTTTATTGTAAGGGTTTAGGGAGCCACAACAGAGCTGAGTTTAGATTCACTGCGTTAAAAACCCCGAAACAGGTTCAATCACACTTGAAACGGCAGGGAAGGGCAAGTGAGCAGCCAGCCTTTCCTTCCCCCCCCCCCGCCTCTGCTCCCAAGCACTCAATCCCACCGAGCAGTGGTCAGAAGAGCCTTTCTGGAGCTGGGAAGCCTCAAATGCGTGGTTATTCCCACACCCTCATCGCTCCGGGACGGACAGGTTCACCAGACACCACCTTTCTCCTCCCACCCAGCAGCAGGACCAGCAGAGCGGCCAAACACGCTCCCCTGTGGAGGTCTGCATCCGCCATGGCAACACACCCCGAAGGGCGGCGTAGGACCACGTAGAAGGTTACAGGGTTTAAGCACCGAGAGGGAGGAACAAGGTTATATAAAGTTTTACGGGCCAGAACAAAGAACCTCGAATATATTAAAGAAAACAAACACAGGGATGAAGTCAGCCACACGCATGCTCCAAGGTCAGTTTGGAGTCCTTCAGCAGTTTGGGGGTTGATGGAGAGTGTTTGAGGCACAAAGCCAGGCTACCCAAACCAAAGGACTTCCCACGGGGAGACACGGGGCTGGAGTCAGCAACCTGGCAAGGAGCTCCTGGGGCAGAAAGCGTGGGAACCGCTCCGCGAATTAAGTCACCGAAATCAAAAGTTATCGCCTAGGTTGAAGACACGCTCTCAGACTGAACTGCACGCTTGCACGGCAAGGTAGACCCTGGAACTCAAGACGAAGAACGTGGGAATGGGGCAAAACCCCACCCTTACGCAAGGGCTCTCCCCACGGAGAGCAAAGCTGGAGCCGAATCCCGACCCAACGCACCCCTGGCAGAGCCCACGACCTTCCTCCTTCCCCAACAAGAGCATCACCCACAGCGCTGCCAAGCACCGGCCCAGCTCCGGGGCAGCCAGAACCGCAGGCGCTGCGGGTTTTCGAGCTCCGCGTCGCCTTCCTACCCCTTCTTTTGTGGCGATGTCATCCTCCCCAGGAGCGGCTCCCGCTTACCACTCAAGGAACGGAGCTGAGGCGAGAGAAGCGCTGATAATAACGGCAGCCTTCCCAAGCCCCCCAAAGTTTCCTTCCCACTCAAGTCAGCATTTGCATGTCCATCAGCTACTAATTTTAGGCCGAAGCTTTTTGCCACAGGCGAGAGCTTCTCGTGAAACGCTGCGAAGTGTATTTCTAGGGAGACTCGGCCCCGACAGCCCCAATCACCCGGCCCCGGTGCTGTCGGGCACCCGTAGAAGTCACAGCTACTAGCTGAAAGATAACTTGCAGACGCTGCTTTGGCATCCCGCATCATCCACCGACAGATTTACAGAAGTCTGGGACATGGCGAGATTTATTGCTTCAGTTTTATGTGCTAAGGAGCAATAAATTCCTCGGAGAAGTTAACTCGGTGCCATTCCGGCTCTTTCCTTTCCGCCCAGCTTCGAGGGAAAAGACGTACGGAGGAAATCAATTCCTACCACATCCACCGCCATTTACTCCAGCACATTCCCACCACCAGAAGAACAAACCCAAGGAGCGATGACCAAGCACAAAACGAACACTTCATGCATTTTATTGAGTCTCTTTCAGTTTGCATCATGACATCTTACACAGGGAACAAACTCCTCCTAAACGTTCACTACCAAACCTGGTCCAACTGTTGTCCAGTGACCTCAGAGTACCATTTCGTATTAAACAAGTCCAGTATAAACAGATGTAAAGCACTGTACAAAAAAAAAAAACACCCAAATAAAATAAAACTGTTACATTCTCGGTTGAATTCAGGGCTTCCCAACCACCTGCCTTATGAGCAGGCTGTGAAACTCCGAAAGGGGTCTCAGCTCTTTTAGCTTAAGGGAACAAAACCAAATAAAGCAATCGAAACAAATTCAGTGGTACGTTTCCCCATAAGCAGCAAAAAAAAAAAGCGCTCCCTCATCTCAAGAAGAGGTTGGGAAGCCCTGGTATAACAGATGCAAACTTCTTTTCGTCTATAACACAAAACGACTTGCATGTACTTTGGGTAAGTTACCATCCATCCTGTCTCCTCACCCTCCTCCTTCCCTCCCTAGTCAAGAACGAAACAAAAAGGCTGAGTGGAGGTGACAGTTGGAAATATTTCGGCATTTGTGACCAACGCCCTCGGTGTGGCTCCCAGCCAGCCCCATCCCGAGCACCTCCTCCCGGGAGGAGGCCGAGGAGCGGGCAGGCGTCTCCGCAACGATCAGCTCCGCGCTCCCTTCTGCGCCCTGTGTCACGCAACGCGAGCCCCGCGGCCAGGCTGAGCGGTGAGAAAAACCAAGGCCTTGGGCAGTTACGCGTGAAGGAAAAGGATCCCGAATGAAAGGGCAGGCTGTGGCTGAGCAGCCGGGATGCTGCTTTGCATCGCGGTGTGAAGATCACTGGGAGATTCAGAAACCCCTCCTCGCACCGCTCAGAGACCGACAGCCAGCCTTTTTTTTTTCCTCATCTTCACCTTAGACCCTCATCATCGCGAAACCACTGGGAACCCCGTCTTTGTGTCGGCAACCGCTTCGAGATCAGCGTGGGCTGCACACACACCAGGGAAACAGCTCTTTAGGCTCTCCGCATTTGCGTAATCCAGACAAGTGACAGGGAATTGGAATGAGGGTCATTACGGCCCCTTGTGCCAGCTTTGGTGGGAAATTCCTTCGTTTGCAAGTGGACACAACGGACAATTACGGCTCCGGCAAAACTGGTACGGATCGCGTCAGGGCAACTGCTGTGCCGGCTCATCAGTACTTCCTAAAAAACAACTTCAAACCTTTCATGAGTAAGTTCTATGCATGCAGTACCTACGCTAATCAAATCATTTTTAAAACCAAGTCAATTAACTGCCTACAAGTTCTCTGCAAAAAACCCAACTTGTGCAAAGAGACGAAAAAGTGCATGTGAGAGGGAAATCTAACGAAGCCCAGGAGGAACGCGTACGAGTCTTGGAACGGATAAAGCCCCCATTAACAAAAAAAGGAAGTGCCCACAACTCTATCAGTTCACAGTCTGAGTGACAACTACCAGATGTACTCTTAAATAAAAATTAAGTGTGTTCTTCTAGGTTTTGGCCTTCTGACTGCTAGGTGCGGAGGTCCTGCGGGTACAGGTCTGTGCTGTAGGGAAGGAATCAAGCTCACACTCCAGAGAGATTCACAGCAGGAGCCGGGGTGGTCTGCAGCTTGAAAAAAGCACAACGGTAACTACCGAAGCGGGCAATAACTGGGAACCTCCTTCAAAAATGAAATCAAGCAAGTTTCCAGAGCAAAAGCAAGTGGGGAGGGCCGAGAGGCTCCCACACGGTGGCACTGCGACCCAGGCAGCTGACGCACACAGGCTGCGCCTGCCTCCCCACAGCCATTGCTTCTGCTTCCCTGAAGTCATCATCACTTCTGCCTCCCCAAAGCCATCGCTCAGGCACCGTCAGGCCTTGGGGGATGACAAACCCAGCCCCTGTCACCCTTCGCATGGCCCAAGCCCAACGCCGGTGGCTGCAGCCCTGCTCGAATACCAAGAAAACATAAACCAGGGGAAGCGCCAAGTATAAATGCTCAATACCGAAATGATTCATAAACTGCAAATTAGGCTAATTGTGAACCTTGTTAGTGTCTTTCATGCTTTGTTAGTGTCTTTGATGCTTTGTTAGCCACTGAAGTGTTGCTATCGGTTTTTCCCAATTCCAATCTAACTTTAAAAGAATAGAAATAGAATCACGGCAGAGGCCGACAGATGACTCAGCTACACAAAGCGGTCACTGCTGTACCAGCAATTTCAGTTCTGCCAACTCCTCCAGACGTTGGGCAACGAACCCCCAGAGCCTTCAGCATGCTCAGCGTCGGAAAAGGCGTGTAAAACACAGAGAGAACATTCAAGGTCTCCTGAACGGAGGTTAAGTTATTTGTTCTTGGTACCGTTTGGGAAACCTCCAACATTTTATTAGTTGCTATTGTTACAGAAAAATAAAACGTTAAGGCATGCCACTACTAAGCTGTAACAAAACTGTAAAGTTGATGCTACCAACGTGAACAGTTACCGGAAACTCAGAACATTCAAAAGCAAGCTACGCTGAATGGCACGTATCACAGCCGTGCTTCGCACTGCTCAGCACCAGTGGGCTCCTTTCCTTCTGGTCACCAGCCTCAGTCCTCACAGATGTACACCTGACATTAGAAATTTTACACCGTATTCACGTAGAGAGGGTTTTTTTCCTTCTAATTCTACGCTCCAGTCAGTCAGTAAAGCTACTGGAAACTGCAACCGATAGTACATATTCGCTATGTGAACGCTGCTGGAGGAAATTCAGAAGTGCTATTCTGCTGAGGAAGTTTTGGCATCGAGAGTCCAGCACCTGAAATGAACAGCTAACTTTCAATTCCACAGTGAGGCGTCAGAGGGGAAAACTCAAAAACACCAGATCTTTTACTCTTCAGTTCGAACAGAACAGACGTGTTCCCTCCACCACGACAGTGCGTCCCACCAGGAGGAAGGCGAGCTCAAGGGCCAGCCAGGGCTTCCCACTGGACCAAACACCACAAAACACACAGGCAGAAAAAAACTGGAATTCTGGGACACTGTGGAACCCTTAACTAGCTGATGAGACGTTAAAACAGCTTAGAGCAGAGACTATAGTTTATGCAGCCACCACTAAAAAAACACCAAAAATGTGTTTTAATCAGGAAAAAGAGATAGGCCAGCTTTGGTTTCGTTATCCGAGGAACAAGCAACATTTCCCACGCAGCCAGCAAGAGCAGTTCATATCCCTTCCTCACTGCTGCCCTGGAGCTGAAATCAGTATCGCTTTCCCTGTTGCACATGTAAGCTAGGGAAAAAAGAAAATCATTCGCACACCAACCAAAGAATGGGTCATTGAGGGTGAAGGCTGCTTTCCCCTGACACTGATGAGAGTTGAGGTACATTCTCCAGTTCTCAATTTCAATATGCCACGTACATCATTTTAAAAGTAAGTTCAACTCATTTTAATCTGTCCACTAGGAATATAAAGAGTTCGTTGGGTTTTCTTGTTATTCTTAGAATTCATTACACATTTAAGTCTACTCCCACCATCAATCACAATTTTCAAATTTAACCTAACACTCTAATAACCTGTTTTCCAGTTAATACTTATTTTCCCATGGCACTCGAGTCACAGGCTACCAACACTGGCTGTTCACTCCACAGATCCAGAGGTTACTAATCCAGCTGAAGGTGGTGGGGAAGCTAAAAAACCTGTCACTACTTGTCTGCTGAGGAGTTACACAGAGTTGCCTCAAAAATTGAAAGGCAAAGCTCATAAAAAAAAAAAATCGGGCACAAGCCTTATGGAAGGAGCTGGTACGCACCAGTTTGTATTATTACATATTAGTAGCCATACCAAGAAATAACCAGTCAGAACAGTTGCTAATTTTTATCTTTTTTGGTGGCATTACTGAGCCAAAACACTGCAATTATAACATTTAATTTCTGATTTTTTAATGCAATTAAGATGTCTAAATCAACTGGTTTTTATATTACAGTAGCTGTTCACATAAATAGTACAGATATGCACTGCTCTTGACAGGTACACAGTCACGAAAGCAGCTCTCTCGTATTTAGTTTGCTCTCCGTGTGGTGGGTTTCGTATGAAAAGCATTCTTGATTTCTAAGCATGGTACAATTTTAATTCTTAATGCGTTAGTACAACAGTGCATTGGAAAAGTACTGAGCTTCTACAAAAAAGCTTTACAATTTTAAAACAGATTTTTTTTTTTATTTAAACAAGCATAGGCAATTCTTATATTTCCACAACAAGATAAATATCCCGATTAAGCTAACAGCTCATCCTACAGCGTGCCATAGTGATGGGGAAAGGGCTAACATTAGTGTTATTTACACAGACATGTCCAATATTAACCCAGTAATGAAATCAAAAGTATGTTCAAGTGTGCAATTAAATTCATATTTTTCAGATAGTCGGATTTCTTGCAAAAAATTCCTCTATGACTCATGTACATTTAGCTGGGATGACTTCTCAAAAGAACTCCTTGTAAGCACAATCTTGAGGACAAAATATTTATTGGACTGAGATAGCAAGGGCTGGGTGGGGGAAGAAAAACAAAAATATTTTCATGTGGATAGACATCTTTGGACAAGTGAAATTTCACACCCAAACTGACTAGATCTTGAAAACCCTAATTAAAGAAATTTTCCAATTTTAAAAGCTTGAATTCAGAGAAAATGCTTTCATGAGGGAAGATTCACTCCAAGTCATTACTATACATTGAGGTACCACTCAAAAAGTGGCCATAAAGGAAGTGACTTCTTTGCCCATCACTATCACACTAGCTGCTTGGCCATAAACTCCGATCTCGGTTAGACAACACTCTCTCTGTTACCAGAAGCTAAGACTGCTCTGCGACAAATGGGACAAGTGGAATTTTCCGATAACCAGCGATCAATGCAGTGGACATGATACTCGTGTGAACAAGGCAATTTACGGAGCTTGTTGCCTTCTGTGTACTCTGTAATACACACACTACAGGTTTTCAGAGCATCGCTCTCACCAAAATTCCTCATCGCTAGGTTGTCAATTTGTTCTTTGGTGAGTCCTCTTGGTTGGTCATCGTCATCTTCGTTTAGTAGGAAAAATTGTGCTAGGCTAAGGAATGGTAGGGAACCGCTTTCTTCGAAGGTGACCGACCCCCTTGTATTCCGACCTTCCCGCCTGGCACCGGATGTGGAACCGCCTTCATTGCCACCTTCATACACCTCCCCTGAGCTAACATCCGTACTGTCATTGCTTGAAGGACCACCACCTCCGTTCTGTGGCTCGGAAGCATCCACGTTCTGAGCTGGAGCTGGGCCACTAGGATCTGCATCGCTATCACTATACATGAAGTAACTCAGCTCTCCGAAGCCTGTCATTATCTGCCTTAGCATAGTCTGAATGGCAACTGATGTAGTCTCGCTCAAACCTGTGTTTAAGATCCTACGGATAGGAATCCTGATGGTACTGACGTAAGTTCTCACTCCAGCCCGTTCTGAACGTGAAAATGTGCGCCTAAACCCTCCCCGTTCACTTTCGTAAGTGACTGTGTTGTTAGGTGTCTGGGACCGGGACCGAGTTCTGTTGGCTATGCTGTCTCTTTGCCGGTATTCTCCGGGACGAACTCTTCTCACCTGAAGATCAAGCACTATGGTAGGAGGCCTCTGTCCAGGAGTCGTGGACTCACTGGTGCCGTTAGTTTCTGAAGAGCCTGCTGCTTGAGGAACAGGTCTTGCTTCAGGGGCTGAAAACAGAACTGCATTCTCACTCGGCACCTCAGTCCCCACTGCATGATGCCTTAATGTCACATGCTGCCTAGTTCTAGAGCTTCCCTCAGCTTCATTCGCTGCGGAGTGGTCAAGTGTTTGAGATGATGTATTGTCGTGAGACCTGCGAGGAGTCTCACTCACTGGATTAATAGGTGACCTACTTCTATTAGTCCTAGCCCGTGTTCTCCGCTGTTCTGGACTCCTACTTCTTGCTCTTCTCTGCCCTCTAAGAGGGGAAGCTTCCTCAGTTGTCAGCGCCTCCGAAGTGCTTCTTTCTGATCCCGGCTGCCTTACAGATGGTGAGTCAGACCTTGGAATTTCAGAGTCACTTTGGCTGTTTTCCAAATCCTCCCCGCTGGAAGGCTCTACGGATGGCTCGTTCTCAGTTTCTGGATTTGTGTTCCCATTATTACGGTTGACATTTATTTCCAAACTGAATCTGAAGTCACCACTATTTGGGTTAGTCCGGCTCACTGCTCTCCAAGACTGGTTTCCTCGCTGCCCGCTTCGTGTTGTATTTCCAGTCTGTCGGACTGAATTAAGCCAGTCTATTATGGAATCTCCATTTGAAACATCTTCTGCGGACTCTGCACCTGCGAAAAAGACAGGGAACTACCAAAATTAGAGTACTGAGCTAATTTTGGAATGATCTTTTCCAAGAACATAATTGCTTAGTTTAACAAGTGACAATTTAGCCGCGCTTAATCCTATCAAGTGCTATTGTGGTTTCACATGTAGGATCGCAATTCTCATCTACCAGAGCTCTGTTGAGGGAGCAGGAGTGGACATTGTTCTAATATGTAGAGCTAGGCTGCAGCCATCACACAGCAAACAAGTCATCAAAATAACACATACTGTTTATCGTAAGTAAATGGAAAGTCACATTTCAGGTGTCACAACACATCAATATTCTGTGTTTTCCTTTCCAAACAATTAAGTGATCTATCAGCCGCTAAATTGAAAACTTTGTCCTGACCCTTCGCTTGAAGAATGGCTTTATAGCAAATCTATCTCAACTAAAGAATGAACCCCCGTGGCAAGGTCCAAGCATTCTCCACCGATCTCTAACAGACGGGCAATAACAAAAGCAATACAGCATCTTTGGAAGGCAAGAACGGCGAATAAAAAAAAAAAAAGAGATTGCCAAAAAGCACCCCAGAAGGGAGCAGACAGGAAGGCAATCTTAAAACACAAACCCATGAAACAAACCTAAATGAAACTCTTCTCTTGATGCAAGTAACAGATGCATCGTGAGTGAAATCTGTCCCAAACTGACCTCTGCAGCAGATATCAGACATAACGTTCACTTAGTTTTGAAACAAAGCTCACCTTGCCCCTGCCTAGGCTTAACTTGTTCCACTCCTGCACTCAAGTTAAGGTCCGTATGGGGTGCTAAAGTTAAGAGTTTTCACAAATACTGTATATACCTCTATTCTCATCACTGTTTTGCTGTGGCGGACCTTCTTTAACTTGGTGTAGCCTTCTCAGCAACTCTTCTTCAGTAATTTCACCTTAGAAAATAAGCAAAATTTTCCAAAAATATTTCCAAATCATATGTATGGCAAGCATTATCAAAAACTTCTAAAGAAGGTACAAGCCACCGCTTGTCTTTTTTTCCTAATTAAATCCTGCCATCATGAGACTGCCAAACGGGTTGCTAAGGGGAAGTTCAGACACTTCAGCACCATTGTCCCAAGTAAGTTTTGCTGAAGCTGAAAGATCCAGCAGCTTCAACCTGTTCAAGACAGATGTGCTTTCCGGTTCTATAACCTCTACAACTTATCAACAATTTTTGCCATCCTATACCAATTAAACAGCTGTCCAGAGTGAAATATTCAAGGTAACACCTTTACAAGCACGAAAAAAGGTTTAAATTAGTTGAAGTCTTGTTTTAAATTAGAACTGATCTGAACTGGGTATCATCCTAGAAAGAGTCAATTTAAAGTAGTAAGTCAATTGAAAACTGACATAAAAATGCCCATGCAGACTCTCGCACCAGACTATTTATCCTAGTTACAAACTCTTAACCTCACCAGCACAGAATTTTCACACAGATGCTTAAGGGAGATTACTTTTTCTTCAAAAATGTCTAAGGGTCCATAACTGGAGCTGGGTCAACTCTGGGTGTTGCTGCCAAGTTGTGTAAGCACTAGACTTTTGTATCTGATGAATCCACATCATCCTAGCTCTCTCTCCACTAGTCAGGGGACCGCCCAAATTTGAGTATGGACAAATTAGCAAGAAACTACTTCCTACCATGGAACACAACTGCAGCACACAAACTAAATGGGTGAAACAGTTTCAGGAGAACAGAAAATGACATAAACCGCCTACAAGCAATTCCAGTAAGATGTACATACACAAGCACTACCTACCTGGTGTTCCTAGCAAATTGTTATCTCTCATAAGCCTGTAGTCCTCTTCACTTAGGTTGTTTACAAACTGATAGAAAGCTTCTTCTCGATCTAACCGGTCTAGCTGACTCTGACGTTGTGCTTCTGACTGATCAATATTTCCTTTATCACTCGAATCTGAGCTCTCCATCTTGATGAGTGGAACAGTACCTAAAAAGGAGAAAACAAACCCTTCATCCAGTGTAGGGAAATATGGCATGAAATTTGGGCATGTTTGACCCATACTACATTCTTCATCGTTATCCTTAAACTGGGGGGTGGAGGGGTGGTGAAGGGAAGTAGTTTGCTAATGAAGCTTCTGTTAAGATCAGGTGCATAATCACAGGGATCAAAAATGAAATCGTTCTCAACGCATGAACCTCTTCAAGAAGTACAAACAAAATCTGTGCCCATCATTATCAAATACTCCATAAAGCACCAAGTATGAACACGTGGAATATCATCAGCCATAACCCTTACTCCATCACAACCATTCACACAGTTGCCTAGGTGTTCAAGGCTACCCGCTTTTTAGCGCAGAATATTCCTAACACCGCAACCGCCTCACAAAGCATGCCTTCCGGTGCTACACAACAGTATAGCACATGGTATAAGCCATAGCTAATCATGCTCTTTAACTCTAGAAGAACATAGGATTGTCTGTTCATCGCTTCTTCCCGCCTGCTACAAGAAACACCCACTTTACCACCCAAGTGAATTTTAACAGGATGAAAGGGTTATGAAGAACTCAAATACAGAAGACGGAATATGCTATGGAACACTACGTGTGCCAAAAAAAGAGCACTATTCATTTCCTCAAAAAAAAGGAAAAGGGTTTGTAAAATCAACTTTATGGTTTTATGTCAAGAGAAGAATTTGCTCGCAAGTTTCAGCATTTACTGAATTACTGATGTTGATGATGAAAGTTTCCAGGACACAACAGCACAGCGCATACCAGGTATAACTTCTGCTATAAGGAGCCATCTTCTATATTGTTTATTTTTTAATCTTCTCCTCATATTGTTTTTCATTCGGATGAGATCCTTAAGAATCTCTCTCAAAAAAAGATTATCAATGAATTTCATGTCTATATTTGATAAATATTGTAACAAAATACATGCAAATGCAGGAGACATTCTGGCACTAGTTACACCATGCAGATGTATCAAATGAAGTTAAAATAATAACTAGTTTCCTTAATCACTATGCCTTGCTATTCACAACATCAAGAATTTTCCTGTACAACTGGTAGAATCTAGTTACTCAGAGAGGTGATTAGCAAGCTAATCCTCTGCATGCTAAAAAGCTCTGCAATAACATTCCCCCATCAGAAAACATCCCTTTCATTTAAACCATACTTCATGTGACATGAAAATACTGGAAGAATAAAGCTTTTCTGCTTCTCACTGGAAAATTTCCAACACTTAGACATCTGTCTAGTGCAAAAAGCATCTTTTTCTGGTTTGTCAGCACAGCTGTCAAGTCAAGACTGCCCACAGTTTACATTAGTGCTTCTCCACAGAAGAGCAGCACTGCACAATCTCCAGGAGTAGTTTTTTTCAGCTGCTATTGTGAAAATTAAAGTGCACTGACAACCTCAGTGTCTAACAGTAGAAAATTTCACAGGAAAGGACATCCCATTATTGCAGACTTGCAAATTATGCAATAGGCACTCCAACCCTCTTTGTCTTGAATTCTGATGCAGCAGAACTTGTTTTTAAGTTAGTTATATTAAGGTCTGCGAATCTCTGTCCTTTTACCAAAGAAATTAGGCCTACTTTTCACCTTTGCAGCAGCAATGACTAGGAGGCTTCCAGTGGAAATGGTAATAACATCTGCTTTCTCTGCATTGCTAAGTCTCCAGTGCAACCTGAAGACTGCGTGGCCCTCTGAAGACTTGCATGTGACGTGCTGTCAAAAACACCGATAAATCAACCCATTCACCGTGACAGTTGCGCAATGGTTTCAGCAGGTATGGTCGACTCGGACAGGGCTCAGTTACGAAAGCTGTGTGCCCTTCAAATATCAGATACCTCTGCCTAATGAGACCATAGCTTGCTTGAAACTCAAACAACTTTTTACAAGCTTTCTGTAGCAGAATTTTGACTCCAAGTAACTTCACTTAAAGACATAATCATTCTAGAGAAGATACCAGAAATACTAAGACAGCTGCTTTTAAAAGAAACACCTGAATAAAGCCTCAAGTAGAATGAGACTTGCATCCAAAATAAAACCTTGAAAGATACATTTAGTTCTCTGGGGATACACATCAAAACTCTAACTGCCATTCTTTTTTTTTTTTAGGACAACAATGAAACAAAGTTGAGAATAACATTAGGAAAACAAGGGAATGTTACTAAGATGCTATGGGACAGGCGCAGCCTAAAGGTTTGCAAAATATTTTCCCCAAAATGACTGCCACCTTGGTATTTACTGACTTCAAAACACATAGAATGTATTCATAAGGATGGCAATATTAACATGTTATTTGTAAGCATTAGACTAATTCTACAGCAGCTTTAAAAAAAGAAAGCCACACTACGCATACAAAGCACAACATTTGTTTACTGCTTAGGCTTTGACGTTTTCCTTTTAACTGCAAATTCCAGTGCTTACAGGCACCTTAGCTATACAACACCTATTTGATTCAAAGACATTTGCCCATTCCATTTCAGAAAATGAAGGTGCACCATTCTTGTTCAGGGAAAAAGGGAGAGTCAAAACAAGTGAAGTGGGGGGGGGTGTGTGTGAATAAATAATCTCTTCTTTACCAACAGACTGAGGTATACTTCAATAGATGATCCTTTCGGAAATGCTCAGAATAAGTCAGAGTCAGTCTTACTTCTTTCCAGGTTCGCTCCTATTTTCTCCTCCATCACCTCAAGTCTTCCCTTCTAAACCATAAAATGAGCTATTGGTCAAGACTGAAAAGATGCTATTGCTAAGAAAAAAGCCTCAGAGGTGGCATCTTGAATTAAGAACTTAATTGACATTAGGACTATTTCCACTAGTGACAAACTCGCTGTATTTTCCTACTGCAACAGATTACACTAGTCCACTGCACCCCAATTTCATACAGTTTAGCTTCAATGTCCTGGGAATGCTACGAATCTATATGGGATGTTTACATAGATGGAAACACAGATGGCACAGAAACACATAAATGCACATCAACACGTTCTCCCTACCTTACTGTTGACAGCAAATGGGACAATGCTCTTCAAACTAAAGCTCTGATTTTATAACCAGCAAGCGGAAAATAGGATTTCTACCCCAAGGCTTCCGCTACTTTCTATCTCTTCACTGTCCGCTCAGCTCATTGTCCACATTGTTCATTTTAAGCTTCACCTCCCACATCACTGCAGAGCACTACATTACCAGACTGAACTTACTAGACTATTTAGACTACTACTGCCTCAGCATGACTCCGTAGGTCCTGTCTGGCTGTACAACAGGATTTCCACAGTGGCAGTTACTACGTCACCTTGCTCCTATTTCAGCATGGTAGAGTGTTGCAGAAATACCTTGAAAACCAGTCCGTCACTCAGGATTCTGCTCTCAGCTCATACACTGCAGAAAATTAAGACTGGCTTAAGGAAGCTGACTACAGTAACACAGGTAAACCTGATGAGGGAAAACCAAGAGGTATACTATTAAACTACAACAAAATAAACATCTGATTATCTAATAAGCAGGTATGCTTCAATTCTGTTTCTCTTCCTACCAGCGGTTTAGTTCAACTCAAAGTAAGACTTTGTTCTTGCCCAAGCTAAAAGATTCAGAATTTCCTCCTTCAGTGTCCTTCCTTGTCAGCACTGAGTTGACAAAGGGTGGGGAAAGTCACATCTACGAGCAGGAAGTTCCGATCTGTTCATTACTGCCACCTTCAGCTGAAATATCCAGCAATGAAAAACTCTTTATGGGAAAATTGGAGGAGGGAAGGGAATCACCTAAAGGGGGAAAGGGAATCACCTAAAGGTTGTACCAGAGAATCACAGGTAGAATAAACTTTCTCCTTAAAACAAAAAGGGGGGAAATATTCTTCAGCAGCTGACTATCCAGATACATTAACTACAGTGAATTCTTAACTGCTGTTCCCATCCTTCCACAAGCCAGCAAAGTATCTTCCCTGCAGTCATGCTTCAACAACCTCAAGAGATTTCAGAGCACAAACGATGAGCTGTCTCTCCACTGCTGCTAGAAACTGCAGGAGTAAAAACAGTAAGCCCACAAAAGGTATTGTTTGTTACGTTCTTTTCTTCAAGAGGAAGTAATATTATGCTCTTTTGGACACGAAGAATTTAAGTTATCATTTTTACAGTATGAGAAATATTTTACGTTTTCCCTTATGCCAAGTCATGTGTAAACTAAACCCAATCAGTCAGGAATTTACCACTGCTTAAAAACAATCTAGTGGGACAGCAAGCAGTGATAAAATCCTTGTGTTGTCCATTTACCTTCAACAATAACACTGCATATCTCCATACTGCTTAGTACTTATCGTCCACAGAATTCTTCCAAGAAGTAGTACTAATGGACCATATGGCACAGTGATAAATCACTAGCTCATCCTCCTTGAGAAAGTGTGTAGTATCTCTTGACATTAGTTATCTGTACGGAATACCAAGACACTACCTCGGCCTGCATTCCTGAGGTTTTAAATTTTTAAAAAATTACATAAAACATCAGAACTCTCATTAAACTTACTAGGTAAAATTAGAAGATCTGACAAACTCAGAAATCACTCATGTGCAGGGTTAAAAGAAAAAGCAATGCCTTCAAGTTATAATCTTCATTAGATTTATGGGGCATGTCTCAAATTTTAACAGGAGAAATGCGCTGAATTAGTTAAACTGCAGAAACAACTCAGACACTCACATAAACTGCAGAAACAACTCAGACACTCACGAGCTAGATGTGCAACAAAAATTTCCTCTAAAACTCCCCCCACCTAGGTGTTACCAGTATTTCAACGTTACATGAGAATTTGTAGTGCCCTGTATGTTAGAAACATTTCCTGAATTACCTCATGTCCCAGCAACATAATTAATACCTTTGTACAAGCAAAAAAGATGATGGCAATATGAGCAAGTGTTTCATAGATGTGCTCAGCAGAAGGCTAACTTCGCATTTATGATTCATAACCTCATCTTAATTAGGTACTTCAACCGGTAGAGCACCTTGCTTACTTCCAGTCTGCAGAAATTATTAAACCCTTTGACTCAATGCAGCGACTCAGTAGTAGAAGACAGAAATACTTCTTTTCCGGTTTGGGTTTTTACAGATTAGCTCTTTCTTCCTCCCCTGCCTCCACGGAACCTACCTCAAAGACCTTTTAGCTCTACAACAGCAGTACAACACAGCTGTCTGTTCAGAGCGCCTTCCGTGAACTCTTGACTCCAGCAGCTCTAACATACCACGCCGTTTGGCAGGACCAGCCCCAGCCAGCAGTCTCTCCAATTCCATTTCTCAAACGACACGGGAACAGCAGCTAGAACAGGCAGTTCTGTTACCCCGGGTTCGTTACGCACAAACAGAACCAACTTCAGGCGCAGTATTCATCTGACCCACCCCACCTGCCAACTACCAGATTTTCCTAGAAGAATTAAAAGTTGAAAGATAGTTTCCATGCCAGTCAGTATCCAATTTCTCAATACCAAAAACTAGCAGAAAGATGTACAGAAACTACATTTTCATCTTAAATATTTCATCATTCAAGTCTGCAAGCTCAAAAGCAGAAGCAAAAACTGTCAGTGAATCATATCATCAAAAGATACCACAAAACAGTGAAATGAAACAGCTACCTACTTGCATTATACATGGAGCTTCATTATGTCAAGTCTATTTGTTTGGGTTTTTTTTCTTTTTGTGCAGGTGCACAAGTTTCCTTTTGTGATCACACCAGAGGCTTTGATAGCATAGGTACAAATCACTCATCTACATTTTTCGAAACAGTAATAAGTAACAAACTTTTCTAGTTTTCAGAGTTGCATCATGAATTTTGGATATACTCCTTTTTTTTTTTCCCCGCCATTCTTGCTTTCTACTGACACTGATGAACAACAGATCTACACTCTTACTAGATTTCTACTAAACTTGCCACCAATTTTAAACACTCAAGAACTCCCTATGTCCTCTGTGCCTCAAAAAATATGGAACACGATGTACCACTTTGGAAAGCTAGAAGAAGATTTTGTCTCCTATGAGCGTTCCGTGTAAACTGCTATAAAATTTAAATGCCAGCTTAACAAGGAATGTTAAAGCATCGACTCAGCTATTTCACTACCCTAGTCTGTTTGCAAGCAAAGGCCATAAAACAAGATGTCATTCTGAACATACATTTTAAACAATAGAAAGCAGATGAATACTACTGCAGAACAGTTGCAGAAATGTCCACAGAATTAAAAAAAAAAAAAAAAAGAGAGAGAACAAAACATTTCAACAGAACCAACTGTTGAGATGAAGAAGAGAAACATTCTTGGACGTACTATCAACTCCTGAGAAGTCAGAAGGATGTGAAGAAATCAGAATACAGAATCCCAGCAGTCTCCAACAGCCCTACAGTATCAAAGGCAGAGTAGTCATCTTACTCTAGAAATTCCCAACGCAAAGAGCTCTAGCTAAAAAAGAAACAAAACTCCATACAGTTTTCCAATGCTACCTTCTGTACGATGGGTAGTGCTTGGCAATTCCAGAATACTGAGAGTATGCAGAACAAAGATGAAGCTCTGAAAATAAAATGCAGTAAGAACTGCCAAAATCCGGGACCTCATATTTTATCATCTGCACTTACCAAATCAACACTTTTCACATACGAGTCAAAAATAAAATTAAGATAGGACTGCCTTTTGCCCTCAGATTCGGATGATATCACAGATGAGAAAGCTTAGCGTATACAAGGTGTTAACAATTTCCCAGCACTGGAGTCTTGTGAAATGATGCTCTTTTCCCCGAGAAGTGAGCCTCCCACCAGGTCAGCAAGCAGAAGGCCCGCTCCGAAGCTCAAAGGGAGAAGTAATGGTGCATGCAAGTAACCAGTGCTGGCGCTGAAAGACAGCGGTATAAACAGGACTGACATCCAAGGAAGGTGTACCCACAAAACTACATGACGACCATCATCTAGTGTGTCGATTTCTCAAGAAACAGAACTTCTGATTAGTGAAAGCACTAAGACAATCGTAACTCACTGATTTTCAATTAAAAAAGAAAATCCCTCTTTAAATTTACTGCTGAATCCGTCTCCATGAAACTGCTGCCGGTACAGCTACTACCAAATGTAAAAGGCCAATGAAACACTGACAATCACTACAATCACCACCCACACAGGAATTCGAATACACGGCTTTTTGTTGTTGTTGTTGTCTAGTGCCTAACAAAGAAGTGGAAAGTACAATTAAGTAAAATTTATTTGACTTTAAATAGTTGTAAGACTAGAATTCCCTTTCTGATGACATACCAAGGCAGGCAAGCTCAGGCATTTTAACAAGACTACGTGCATGTACATCTTGCTTATTGAAACTAAAAGTGCTCTAAGCAAAATGTTTGTAAGTTACTAAATTAAGAGAAAATGTACACTGACTTTTCCTACATATTCAATTATCATTAGATGGTTTTATGAGACCATACAACTCTGCAGATCTCCTCGAGTAGAAAAGTTGAGCTTCAACACTGCACGTCAGCAAAAAGTAACACTGTTTTTCCAGTACACCTTGGCATATGTACAAATTCAGTAATATGGAAAATAAATATGATACAGATGACAACCACTGCATGCTCGAAAAATGCTGGTGTGGTTATTTCAGTGACAAACATTTATGTAGTCAGAATTGCTGATGAAGAGAACAACTGTAGCTGTTATGCTTTAGTGGTCTAACATAACAAGAAGCCCTTAATTTTATAACATGTGGTGTGTTTTTCCTTGTCAGGAGCAGGCAAGACATAATTCCAAACTGTAATTCCTTTAATTCCAAAATAGTAAACCTGTAGAGGGAGTACACTCAGTTTAACTGCCAGCTGACCACTACAACAGAACTAAGCATCTGACTCTCAATTAAGACAATTAACTGCACAAGAAGCAGCCAACTGTTTAGTTTTTTTTTAAAAAAAAAAAGACTTGACAAGTCACTGCAATTGAAATTCAGGGACAAATTGGTGTCAGAGCTTCTTCAGCATTTTGACAACGATTTTCAACTTGAAATTAACCAGTAGTGCCAATATGGAGCAGGAAAATAAATCAGATGTGTGATGGTATTATTGGGTACAATCGAGTTTGAATTCTTGTTTACAGGTTTCTCTGTATAAAGACTCTATCTTCCTCAAAAACAATGAAACAAACAAAACTACTATAAAAAAAATATGTATTACTTTCTGTGAAACCTTTTATCAGGCTCCTTCTACTACACACTAAAATCAAGACACATAAGAAACCATAATAACTACATTATATATATACACCCTGTTATATACAACCTGATATCGCTCCTCCATTAAAGCGGAACACTGAAAATAAAGTAACACATACATCTAGCTGGACTTGACAATGAACAGTTTTGAAATGCAATAGGCAGAAACCTTAAATGTCGACAAATAACATTTAAAAGGGAAGGAAGAACCTGCACAGGAAACTAAGGTGACAGAGCAAAGACGACGCAGTTAACTGGAGAGAAACTAACATGGTTAGTCACAGGTTTTAATAGGTCACAAGCTGATCGTGACTCTTCCAACGGATACAGCGAGAAACGAAGCGCTCCTCTTGCCCGTCTCCCATAACAGGGCTTCTTGTCTCAACTCACGGCAAGAACAGACTGAAAATACGGGCCTGAAGAGCTGAGATTCCTCAAGTGGGCACTAAACAGTACAGCGAGGCCCAAGGCAGCGGCTGTAATTCCCCTCCCCCCGCACTCCACCCCTCCAAAAAGGGGCTCGTTCCAATTCCTCCTCCGGCCCGAGGGTGAGCGGCCCAGCAGCCCTCCTCTTGCTCCAAATGGAGGAACAGGCTCGCCCCGCTTCGGCGGGAGGCCCTGCCACACGCCCCGGGAGAAAAGGGGAAAGTCCCCAGGGTGACGGAGCCCGTCCCGTCCCGGGGGGAGACGGGGCCCGAGGATCCCGGCCGGGCGCAGCGGCGCGCAGCCCGCCATCACCGCCCGCAGCTCCATCACGGCACCCCTCTCCGCCTCTGCCGCGGGGCGGTTTCGGCCTCCCGAGCCCGGGGGAGCCGGGAGCCGCCCCGCCCCGCCCGGGACCCCGCACTCCGCACGGCAGGGGCCCAGAGCAGAGGCCCCGCGACCCCCGGCC
>Ga0065711_1036393_pt1 | contig 21040 bp, 10 predicted proteins | sample Hoacrofraction12_FD_59098 | JGI IMG/M metagenome (GOLD analysis project Ga0065711, IMG submission 59098) | Hoatzin crop microbial communities from Cojedes, Venezuela - Epithelial fraction 12 v2 (version 2) | ecosystem: Host-associated > Birds > Digestive system > Esophagus > Crop | place...
CTGCACGCCGGCGGGGGGAGGGGCGGCCGCGTGGCGCTTTTGTTGCCGGCGGCAGCCGAAACCAAGACATGAAACTAGCCAGCAATCGCCTTCCATGTTGCCTTCCTTCTGCTACTTACCCAAGTGTGAACTTCAGCTTAAGTTTGAGGAAAATAGCCCTTCCACCTTAAAGCCATTTTGCATGATTACTGTAAAGAAGACTCATGATTTCTCAGATCTACATAGTACTGCTTATGCTGGCAAGACTTCTTGAAAGCATACTCCATTTCTTGTGTAACTTATAAGAACAGCATTATTTTAGAAAATATCTTACCGTATTTCTCTAACACAATGACATGATGCAATTAGCCTGTAATGTAATGAGATGTAATTAGACTATAAGAGGGAAGATATTATTCTCTTTCATTTAGCACTGTATCTAGAATGCTCTATCTAGCTTTGCGTCTCCAGCAAAAGTCCAGCTACCAGGCTGGTCAGCGGCCTGGAGCACACAGCCCAGCATGGAGAAGTTGAGGGAGCTGGAAGAGGTTGAGGGAGCTGGGCTTGTTTAGTTCGCAGGAGAGCAGGCTGAGTGGCAACATAACAGTGCTTGGAAAGGACCTACAAAGCTGACAGTGCTGGCAGATGATCTAACAGCGGGCAATGGCTACAAACTGCAGCTGGGGAGGTTCAGCTGGACATCAGGAGCATCATTTTTACCACAGCAGCACCGGGGCAGGTAGCCTGGCGAGGCTGCGGAGCCTCCACCCTGGAAGCTTTTGAGGTTTGACTCATGGAGCCATGGCTGGCCCACCGGAGTTTGGGCAAGAGCACTGCTTGGAGAGGGAAGTTAGACTAGATGGCCTCCAGAGGTGCCTTCAAACCAACACGTCTGTGATTCTGCTGAAGTATCTGCCTACCTGGACAGGGTCCATACTATCATATTTTAAAACAGACTCCTACCTAGAAGTTAAGTATGCAACAAATACCTATTTGCAGATATGTTAAGAAAGCTGGTGAAAATGTCTCCTGAAATATTTTTGGTTTAAAGATTTTTCAATATTTTCTGTACATACCTGCCAGTTTAACCATTTTGCTATATTCAGTTCAGATTTTGTTTCAATTTTTCATCTAATGGCACAAGGTAAGAAGGGACCCAAGCGAATATTTAAACCCATAAAACGTACTATAGAGCTTGACTAGTAGTTACATCTGAAAGATAAATTTACCTTACCTTTGACCAACCCTAAAGATTACTTTGAAATGTGAGCACTATCTAACTTTAACAACCCTGTTTAAAATTAAAATGGACTAAAATTGTTCTGAACTGAAACTGGAGTTATACACCTTCTCACATTGATCCTCATTCAGAAAGAATTAAAACATATTTATAGCTTTCAATGGTAGTACTTTCTCTGAAGACTGATTCAGAGATTTACATAAGCAGGTCTACTCACACACTTAAAGTCAGCTCTCATTTGTGTTTTCTACCTTCAGCTGCTTTGATTTGCATTCTTCTTTTTAAAGGGCTGGGGGGGGGAAGAAACAAATTATATTTCATTCCAGTCACATCATGGCTTTGCCGTCTATACGCTATTCAGATTCTAAAATTAAAAAAAAAAAAAAAACAAAAAAAAAACAGAACAACCCACTAGTGTAAATCCGAACAGTGTACATTTGCTATTGATAAAAAAGGGTAAAAAAAAAAACATGTGCACTGTCCCTGAAGTAGCAAGGTCCACCACTTTCACATATATTACCCGCATGCCACCTCCTGAAACAAAATAAAGCATAAGTACGCAATAAAAACCTTCATGCCAGGAGTACTAAAAGTTGAAGAAAGTATATTTCAGAACCCACTCTAGCTAATATCTGTCATCTCCCTCATTTCTCATGAAGTGCTTCTTCTTTTGCAGATCCGTTAGCCTATGAATTACTTGAGGGTCCAGGCTATGCAGGGGTTCTCATGTCACAGTACATCTAAAGGGATGTTGATAATACACATGAAAATACTCTTTTGAGGGCGAGGAGGGAAGAATCTGCTCATCTTGGGAGATCCAGCAAGGTCACCATTTCAAGGGATCGGAAGGAAACCATATCGATACCTGATGGACACTTTTTTGTAACTAACTTCTGTACTTTTTTTTTTTTCTCTTTCCAGCACCATGGCATTTGAGACTCAGAAAAGAAATCATGAGGGAGGTGACTATTCTATGAGAAGCATCGGTAAAACTGGGCAGAAAGTGGTGCTAGGAGAGGGAGCTGGACCTGTGTATATCAGGTGAGTCAGAACCGGGTAAGTTGTTGCGAGCTGTCAGTAATGACAATGTAATGGAGGTTTCCTGCATTACAGAGCATCATTGCCATGGCTAAAAAAAATATCTCAATTCAAAGTTTTGGGGTTTTTTTATTATTATTTGGCCAGTAAAGTGCTTGCTGTGCTTCACTGCTAAAATCACAAAAAGTTCTAAAACCATGTTGCACTGCAGCTGTCAGACATAATGATGGAGTCTGATGCATAGCAGTTCAGCTGGAAACTACCAAGGGACAAACAAGGAAAAGAATCAGTGCTACATTTGCAGATATTCACGCAGTTGCGTGTTGCATGAAATGGTTTCTTTTCCATACATTTTTATATATTTATTTTCCAAATATTGCATTTTTAACCTAAATTATTTCAGTAACAAACTTGACATTCTCTTCCTTGTCAGACAGCAATGCATTCCAATGCTTTTTGGTAACGTGCACTAATTAAAACTCTAAAAAAATGTTTATATAGTAAATACATAATACAAAACTAGTATGTTATATACATAATTACTCTATATATCTTCTGTAATGATTTGGGCCCTTATCTCCACAAGATACACCATGGCCATTGCGAAACAAATATCAGCTCCTCTGTTTGTGCATATGTATACATATTTTGGCATAAAACACCAATAGGAACAATTTTTTATTGTATATATCACTTCAGAAATGCAAAATAAGATCTCCACTTGGATGATGCAGGAGCTGGAGTACAAATCACTTAATGCTACATTTTATCACAGTGTAATTTTTTTCCCCCAAATTAATCTGATGGGCAATTCTAGTACAGAACGGGAACGCAGTAAATTCTCCCACCTCCATCTTACAGATAATGGAGCAAATCATTACCCCCTGTAACTGAGTTTTAATTTGTTACAGCAGAAGACGACAATTACAGGTCAACCTGTCAACGGCGCAATTTAAGCAACTAAAATTAGTTGACCTTTCTGGTACGCTGTTCCAGGACCAGAATCGCTCCCCTGCTAAGCAGCAGCAGATGGCCAGAGCTGTGCAGTTCTGCTTCCCAGTGAAAAGAAATTTGTTTTTCAGGAGATTGTTAGGTATGTAAAGAAGATGCAGGCAAGCCCTTATTCAAGGATCCCAGCCTAACTCTAAAACACGTCCACTAAAGGGGCAAGTGAAGTGGCTGACTGCTTGGGGATCGGCTTAACCGAGTTGACCTGCTACTCACACAGCTGTTTGGCCTCCTGCGTTAGCTGAGAGTGTCCCCGTTGACCAGCACTACCCAGAAACGCTCATTATAGCGCGCTGCACGCCAGAAACAGCACACACCAGTGTTGCAGCACAAGAAAGCAAGCAGTGGAAAAGAACATCATGATCAAAAACATAAAAGCAGAAGAACATGAAGAGGGAAAAAGCATGAAGTCCAGAAGATGAGAACATTACAGGAAAAAGAAAATTTCGTTTCATAACAGTGACAAAAAATAAAATTTTAAAACAATAAGCGAGGTTGTGGAAGAACCAAAAAAACCCCTTAAGCTTGGCTAAATAGTTTTCTCTTACTCATTGTGGATACTAAATAGGAAATCCGGAAGAAAACCCTACTAAGAGTGTTACTGGTCAATTTCCAAAACCCAAGAAACAAAATTTTTTTTACTTCTGTCCTCATATTAAAATACAGGATGTGATTCACCCCACTATTAGTCTGCTTTTATTCTGTTCAAATTTCTTTTCTTTTTGCCAGCATGGAAAAGCGGTAACACTGATGTAACAGGGGAAGCTTTTACAGAACACTTATGCTATCCCAGATAACTGAATATTTTTTATCTCCTAATATTGTAAAGGCATGCAGTCTTCAATATCAGCAAGTCGCTTTACTGACCAACTTAAATATGAATTCTCTGGAATGTTTATGTAGTATACTGACTACAGAATGACAGTGCGTGACAGTATGTACTTGTATCTTAGGTTGCCCCAAAAGTACCTGATGCTAAGAAAAGATTCATTTTTGGAGGTAACTTTTCAGACCTCTATAATTACTAATAATCTGGATATTTTCTTCTTTAAGCATGCTGCATTGTTTTTAATGGGAGATGAGGTTATGCTGCCATTTGGGCAAATGGCATTTTGTTAATATGGTTGTTGAATATTTTTATAAGTCTAGTAGAGCAGGTTCCCTAAAATAACTTATTTAAAAAGAATTTGTATTCAACAGTGCTCATAAATAAACAGAGCTTAAAAAAAATCCACTCATTAGTGGTGAGTGGGAAGCCACTAATTCCCTGTTGTAGATCCTAAGCCAACAATTCCTGCTAGTTTTAGGCTTTCATTTTTAAAGCTATTAAGATTAATCCTTTTGAAGCAAATAAAGCATTTCAAATGAATGTATGAAAATCAAAAGAGCAAGTTCTTGATTCTGCGAAGAGCTTATGCACTACTCACAGTTTTACCAAGAAATTAAAGTTTCTGATTGATTTTGCTGATACTCACTTGAAGATATCCAAGGAAAAAACTAATTATCAATACTCCTGATATTCCTTAGACACATGCACTTGATGTGGACACAACATGAGATTAGTTAGGAAAGAGATAAAGAAATTAAGGTCTTGTATTTGAACATTTTAGCTCTGATGCATAACCTACAGGCTAGAATTAAGTCCTTTGTTTACACTTAGCCAGCCATGTGAGAGGCTAATCTGGCTATATGCACTTTTGGCAAACTCTTCCCAGATAGATGAATGGATTTTCTAGAAGGAGGTGTTAACCAAACATTTATGATCTGCCAGCAATACTTACTGGGTCAAAAGTCCAAAAAGTTTTTCTTCTTGGAATGATGCATCAGCTTAAATTTATGTTAAAAATTCTTACTACCATTGACTTCATAAGGCATTGTGACCCGAATTATTGCTGTATGTTGAATCCCCTGCAAAGTGCTCACAGACACTAATCTCACTAATTCCTCTTGCATGTGCATAAGACTTTACGTAGTGTAGCTCAAAAAAACCTGTCTGTATTAAATTAAATTTGTAAAGCAAATGTCCAGGATAAAATGATCAAGCTTAATATACATTACATCTGGTCTTAATGACAAAAGACGGAAATAGGCTGTAATATAAATTTAACCCATTCTGGGGTAAGCAAATGTGCCTTTTGTGGAAAAAAATACTGTAAAGCATGTGCGAAGTTTGTAAACGTATATTTCTACACATATGTATATGCCTACACATAAACAAACAGATGAAGTGCTTGGTCTGAAAATTAGATACCCAAGAATTATGCAGGCAGTTCATGTTGCGTTAATTAAAAACTTTTGCCACAAAGGTAGCAATTGGAAGAGTCTGTTTCAGGTCTTCACTTTAAGAAAATTCAGAAATATTGCAGTTGAGGAGCATTAAGGCATTACATACAGTCTTTGTTCTCTTAGTTTTCTTTGCACATGTGAACCATCTGCTTGGAGGAAAATGGGAAAATGTCACTTTTAATAAACATACAATGCCTGTGGCAAATTAAGATTGTATTTGACATTCCTACAAAAGTACAGAGGAGGCAAGTTTGTTAATGCTGATTATCTTCCATATCTTCAATAGATTTTCAACAGCCATTAAAATAGGCTTCTTCAAAGAACTTGTCAGGGTAAAAGTAAATTATGGTTATGTGGAACAAATTCCTTCATACAAAGATTATTTTTACATGGTTTCCTAGACAGGATCATCCGTCTTTCTGCAAGAAGAGGAGAATGTTTTGGATCATATTTCCTATTGCATTTTAAGTTATTATTGTTTAATTTTGTGACAGTGTTCTCTTAGTTGTCAAACATTATACGTCATTTTGCATTTCTTAATGCCTGAGCAAACACACTAAACTTTGTATTTTAAATCATCCATCTTGAAAGCAAATGCGTACATGGACTTTAACAGACTGTGCAAATACAAAATTATGCCAGAATCCCATAACATGTAATGAAATTATTATTAATGGGCCAGCTTAAAAAAAATCAGCACAAAGATTGTTGTGGTTGATAAATAACTTATGCCTTGAGAACAGAGCATAGACATGATGAATCTGTGAGGTCCTATTATGCTACAATGTCTGCCAAAACCACTCTTCTATCTTCTACCAAAACCTATGATCTAAGTTTTAGTATAATTTCCACTTTACAAAAGAATTTGTCTTTCTTATACATTTACTAAAATTAAGGTTACATTACAGCAAAATAGCAGGATGAGAAAAATCTTGAAAATCAGCTTTAGTTCCACATCATCAGTATGTCTGGACTTAGATCTCTGCGATCCAGCCAGCAGCCAGTGAACAACAACTGAACAGCAGCTTGTGGGAAGGACAGCTTCTGCCCATGGTACACCTCACTTGCACTGAAATTGCTCCCAAAGCAGCAGAGAGCAACTAGGGAAAAGACTCCCCTTTGGGAAAGAGCTTGACTGAAAACACTTCAATTTTAAAACCACATCAAATCGCTCAGAAAATATTTTCAGATCAAAATCAAAACCTACATTCTCAAAAAAGACATCCCAGGCATTCCTAAAATAGAAAGATAATGGAGAAGTTTTCTACTGCTGGCAGATGAATTGGTGCAAGGGCCTAGCACTGTGACCTGCTGATGTAATTGCTCTTCTATCAACTAGTGAACTTATACTTCTGATGTCAAAAGATCCAGGTTCAGCCTCCAAAACAGACCTGAAGGAAGCCGAGCAGGAAAACTGCAAAGGAGAACCCTACCGACCTCAAGGGCAGGAGTAGACATAAAGTGTTCCTGGAAAGATTTTAACTTGCAAGAGAGCACAACAATGCAGACACTTTTTGATGCTACTGGTACTGTCAGACTTGCCTTCTGTTTGCCTGAGTTTTTGGTCTAGACAATACACCCTTTCTGATAACCAGTGGATTATCCATGTCCTTCCCATTTTCCTTCCACCATCAGCTCACCTCTGAGCGACTGAGAAATTAGGAGTTTCACCTTAGTGGTAAATAAACTTCTATTTTAACTCTCTAATACCTGTATTTAAAATTACAACATTTTAGAGACCATACCTGCTTCAAAATACAGCATTCTAACTGCATACAAAAGGAAATCTAGTTCTGGTCAAAAATAGAATCGTAACCACCTTTGAGCCATCTTTCTGTATTAGCTTACATATACATCCAGAAAGAAAAAATATTAAACAAGTTCCTTGAAGGTGCTTGAAGGTCTGAAGTCATCTCTGACACTATCATTTTACGTTACTATTATTTTATTTTATAAGAAACACTACAATATAGTACACTATATATGGTGCATATACCATGGTAGTATTATATCTTCTGACGTATCCATATAGTAGTGAGAAGGCAATACACCATTAAGTGCATTGCAAATGACAAAAAAAGTTCATGAGAGAAATGTAGTAAATGCCTCTGCATAAACCTCTGTCTGCTACATCTAGTCTCTGCCCATTACTTTAGTTTCATGGGTAAAGAAACACTTGGATGTTCAAAGCACCTATCTGACAGCCCTCTGTATTTTTCATTTGGATAACATTTCCCATGACTTTCCACGACAAAAGCCATTTCTATGGAGGTGTAAGACTCTAAAAGGTGACATAAAGTTAGTCCCTGAGAAAGTGTCCTTTATTGTATAGATCTTTATATACAAATTGATCCAGATTAAGCCAATCTATGCCAATCAGATTATAAAAAATAATTTGCTATTTCACACACAAAAAAAACCCACATTGGGCTTGGGGCTTCAGTTCCTCCATCATCAACTAGCATAGCATACGAATCACACTCCTGTTATGCATCAGCCTACATAAAACATAAACCTTCAGCAGGAAGCAAACAGTTGCCACTTCCAATGAGGCAAGAGGCAAGGCACAGATTACTTCTTTTTTCTTTCTTGCTGGTTTCAGGATGTTTTCATTTTGCTTTGTTGAAACTAGTGTTTCCCACTGTCCATTCCTCAATAACACCACGGGGACACATGCTACCCCAAGTCCAAGACACTAAGAAGTACTTTTCAGGAGCAGCAACGCAAGGTGACCCCTTGAAGGTGTGTTTGGGACAGAGCACTCATTAACTACATAGACAGAGAAGGAAGGTGTCCCATTTATCCTGCTCTGCCAGGGATTTGAGGCTGAGAAGAAGGAAAGGTTCAGGGAAAGAGGACGTAGCCTGAGGTGTTTTCACACGGCTAAGAACAGTGAGATGGACTGTGGACAGATGACATTTATTTGTGGAGCATCATATCATAGACTAACAAATGGGAACAAGTATGAAAAAATATGCAAAAGAAGAGTAAATGATAACTAGAAACTTACCCTAGGCCTAACTTGGGATCATAGTCATCTCCAGCTCCCCCACCTCTGCTAGCCCACAGCTTAGACTTTTCTGGACAGAAACAGAGCCTGTGTCTTTTGGCTCCAGTAGCTGGGAATTCGCTACTTGCAGCTGGGAAGCAAGAACTGTGACTGCTGTGTATGCAATCAGACTGTATTTTCTATTTGAGTAGTCTGTTGTTCTGGTCCTCTTCTCCACAGAGAACAAGGCAAAAATCAATCTAGCAGGACTTTTCTGCTTGACAACGGGTTTTGCTCATGATTCCTAAAAAGATCTACAGTGGCAAATGAATGCAACAGGCACTGCTTGAAAGACATATGGAACTTGCAGGTATCAGGTAGGAGCAAAGATGTACAGGACAAGTGCATGTATCTATTCAAAACTTGAGAACAGAGCTGCATGCAACACAAATCAGAACAGATGCAGAGAATCTCAGAAAAAATTAAGTGGGAAAGGGAAGAGAGTAGAGATAAAAGCATTTATATGTATTTACATAGATGAAGCTGGGCAAAATGGCAACAAGTCAATACACACTTATGAAAGTGGCTGGTAGCAACTGATTACAGGAGAAGGAGGGGAGGGAAATCAGAAATTTGCAAGTGCTTCTAGGATATATGTGGCCATGTAACTAGATGGAATAGCTGAAGAGAAGAAAGTGATTTTCCAGAGCCATGAAGAAAATCTCTTTAGGAGAACATCACTTGTTTGGCCCCAGGGAGAACAGAAGTTAGATTACACATACACATTCTATCCTATGCAATGGGGAGAATACGGCACTAAAGAAATGGAAAACTGACTTCAGCTCTGTGGATCATATAAGCCATTTTTTTACCATAACTTCCTCACACATAAACCTAAATACACTAAAATCAAAATTTTTGTTTTCTGTCCTCATTACTGTTAAATAAACTCTACTTAAGACCTGCTTTGCATGGAGACTCGACCTACTCTTCTGAAGAAAAGCACTTAGCCTTACAGACTAAAGTGGTTTGAAACCCATTCTTATATCTGCCCAAGCAGCCGCAGTCAGAAAGGTACCATCCCAACACACTGCAAGAGGGAGAGCTAAGGGAGACTGTAAGATTAGAAATAATCAACATAGAGACAAGGATCACTTATTACCTACTATCCTGAGATTGGCATCATCATTTTTTTCTCCATGTCCTGCCTTCTTGCTGTGTGACAATCTGCCTCTGCTGGACTTCGCTGTTTGTGCAGGTCACTTCTCAGACCACACACTCTGATGTTTTTGTTACCAGCCTCCTGCAGAAACCTAGGAATACATCTCTACATAGACTCATCAGCACTACTTCCAAATACCGTGGTGAAACCTTTTTTTAGGCTCTTTCAAATCATAAGACACACGATATGGCTCTTCCTTAACTGGTGTGCTTAATCAGAAACTTAGCCTGGAAAGTTCTGAAGAAAAAAATTGATTTACTCATCCTTAGTTCTGTCTAACATTTCCAGACCTACCCAGGCATGTCTCAGTGGTCCCCATTCTTGCAAAGCAGCATGTAAAAACACTCCAAACCTTCTCCTTCTTTAGGGCAAACCCCTAAGGTCATGACAGCCTTCTGCAATCCAGCTTTTGTCTCAACTTGGTATCTCCCTATGGTTTGTTTTACTTCTAACACCACTGCAGGAATGCCCAAGAACTGGTTTTGTGTTCATCTTCAGAGGCAACTGTCCAGACTCGTATTAACCTGTGTCAGCCACTGCAAGGATTACACACTTATTTATTTAGAGACTTATTTCTCAAAAACAGCAACTATATGAAAGTAACAAGAAAAAACAGTAAAGCTATAGATTATTAGGGTGTAACACTGAAAAAAAAGAATACACTTGCTGGTCAAAATATCATCTTTAGTCTACTTCTCACTCTGATGCATTCTCTCTATTTAAAAGCATGTTGTTCATTAAGAAGTCATTTATACTTGTGTCTTCCTACATCTATGAAGATAAACAAATATATTTGCTAATGAATGTAGATTTTACTGATGCACACATTTTGTTCTATAAAAAGCTAACAGCCAGATAGATTGCTGCACAGCGCGAATGGAAGCACACTGTTCCTTCCTCTTCCCGGTTTCTTAGTTCTAGCAGGAATCTCTCATTTGACCTTGGGCAAGGCATTTAAATTCTCTGTGCCTGTGTTTTCTCATCTGTAAAATTAAGACTATAATGCCTACCTACTTCACAAGAGGGACAGTGTTAAATTTAATGTATTAATGTTTTAAAGTGTTTTCAGACAGCTGGATCAAAACCACTACAGAACATAAGTTATTATTAAATTATGCTTCACTGAGTTAATGTTGTTGCATTGCTTAATCTGATCAAATAAGGAAAAATATTCAAGTGACACTTCCTAGATTTTTTTTTTTTCCCAGAGGATGAAACTGATGTTCTTTCACTAGCCTACAGATGGACTTGAAGGCTTATTTTGGAGAAAGAAAGGAAGTGAGGAAATGTAGTAGTCAACAGAAGTGAAAGAGTCCTGCAGGGCAGATGATTATGAGGGCATTTAAAGCAATTGTGAGGTAGAGCAGCAGGCAACTGTGCCTTGTGCCCCACTGTGACTCATCAGTCTCTGGTAGCAATACAGTCGCCGTTCATCTCCATGCCAGTGGGACAGGAACATCCCCTCCATACCATCACATTAACGGCTGCATTTGGCCTCTGCTTGGAGTAATGAAGTGCAAGATCTGTAGCCTGGAGTCGCTTTCCTGGTGGAGCCAACCAGCTCTCAGGCACAGTTCAGATATGCTTTGAGTCTGTTCAGTCATGGCAGCTAATCCATCTATGATGAATGTGGCATATAAAAATGTCAGTTATAAAAGGGGGGATTTATCGCAGGAGGGTTGTTCATACCTGATGCCTCTCCTACATCTCCTCTTGACCTGATGCGCAGATGCCTGGTCTTGTCCTGTGATCTCACATCAGGATCTTGTTGTGTGGGGGGAAGGGGAAGGAGTGTTTGGAGCAAGAGCTGCAGGAAGATGAGAAGGGTTTTTGACAGCATGTTGAGTTGGATGTTGTACTGGTGTTGATGCCGCTGGTCCCAATGCCATCAAGGCATTTCTTGTGGATGACAAGGAATCTAGGAAAGTAGTGATTAACATGCATATCAGTGTGATTGACAAGCTATGTTGTCTGCTTTGTGCTAATGTATTGCATGGACAATACCTATTTGAGGCATATCAGAATCAGCATATAGATTTAGTGTACAGATTTTAATCAGAAATATTTAGCATCTTTCCCAATAAATGAAGAAAAACTGTTTGATGGATCTATCTGGTCAATAGATCACAGAGATCAGATTCTGTCCGGTGAGGGAACATTTTCGCCTCGCAGGGTACAAACGGATAGTAGGCAACAGTTTTTCAGATTGGAGAAAGAACAATTCATTTGCTTTCCCATTCCTCCATCCCCAATTTATCACTCCAAAGGCAAGTAAAAAATAAGTACAACATTAGGTTTGATAACCTTCTGATAGTAGTGTGCTATTAAATATACACAAATCAGGGAGCCTGAAAAAATATAAACAGGGAGCATATTGTCTACCTTCCAAATCTGCCAAGAAGACTCAAATGGAGGTTGCAAAGTCTAAGGTTGTATATATTTTATGTCTTTTCTGACACCATGCTGCATACAAACTATACATTCTCTTTTTCTTTTCAGATCTGCAGAGAGGCTAGACTACATGTTTTACTACTAAACAGTCAAAGACCACACAGCTTTCTAAACAACATCGATGCTACTTGAATTACTTGAGAAAAATCTGAGAGACATGAAAACTTACCACAAAAGCAGTGATGCCACTTTTGTTTGCTTGAATCCATGCAGAACCACTGCTGTGTAAAATGTGTGTGGTAGCTCCTAGGTTAACTCTGCATGTTAACTCTTTCTGTTTGTATTACACATAAACGCTCCTTCCCAATTTTCTTCTCTTCACCAAGGCACATGTAAGCCTTTCACAATGACTTTGCTTTTTTTGCTCCACCTCGTATTTTATAAAATCTAAGTCAAGTGTCTGAAGATGATTTCATAACGACAACTGTTTTATTTATTTGCTTATTTGGCTGACTGGTGATTTTTAAGTCCCTGATATAACTCTAACACATGATCATCCAGAATCAGCCTCCTGCTGCCAAAAATTATCCGTGTCCTTTGATTGAAAGATCAGCCACTTCCTTTGGCATTTTTATGCCAAATGTTAACTCTGGATCCTCTGTCAGCAGCAAAGAGGTAACATTTTGCAGTCTGTTACACGTGGAATAGGCTACCTCTGAGTGTAAATTCTATCAGATCATTAAGTGTAAGGATCTGAATAACCATATTCCTGAGTAGTAAGCATGAAAATGTACTGTCAGAATATCCTCAACCAGGAGATCACTACCCAATCTTTACTGCAGCAAAACAGTTTTCTTCCACCTCTAGTTTCAGTGATGTCTTATCTGCTAATATTTACAACTCTACCTTACAATATCCAGTTTATGCCTCCCAGTGAGGCTGGCTGGAGGAACAATGATGTGATTTATGTGTGAAAGCCATTTACCCAAAACATACTACAGTAAAATAAAGTAAGCTTAAAAGTATAATTTAAGACTACCATTGTCCTAAGAAGATAAAGTACGAAAATTTGTATTTCATTTAGGAATACTGCGGCAATCAATGTTTCCAACCGTTTTTCAAGAGACTGATTTAGCAGGCTGTCACAGAGCAGTGGGGCTGTTCAAGTAGCAAGCTAATTTCCTGGTATCATTTTTATGCACAGAATATAAAACTTTATAGATAATCATTTCACTAATTAAAAGGGCAAGGTGAAATGGCACTGTGTATGAAAGAAAAGATTTACAGAAGGAAATCAAGAACTAGACAGAACAATTAAGCAGATGCAGTGAAAAGTAAGATGTCAAGTCATGAGCAGGGTAAGAATGCAAAGGATTGCTGTCAGAGGCGAAAGAAACAGGAGGAGGTGCAGAAAAGAATATCACCTTCTAAATGGGCAAAAGCATAGTCCCCTACTGTGGATTTTTTTTTTTTTTTTTTTTTACTGATCTAGAAATGAACTGATTTGAGAGGTTTCCACATTTCACTCCTCCTGGCACAATAAAAATCCCCTATATTTAATACTTTCCGTTCCACAGGTTGAAAGGTCTGTTCCATAGTTTTTAATCTTCTTCCTAGCTGTTTCACAACAAAAAAGGAGAAGGAACGTGGGGCTGTTTGTTCTGTGTGATGCAGCAAGTACATTTATACCCCTGGCATTTCCCTTCTTTGGCAGCTCCCCCACAGAACGCCCTGCGTGTGGAGAATATAGAAGCAGCAGGACAGAACATCACAGCAATCACAAACCTCCTGTGTATCTTAAGCTGGAATAACATCTCCAGCACTGAAGCTACGAAACTATTTCAGTGACATCTGGCAGAATTTGCCAGATGTTAATATGTGAATTCATGCATGGTAAGACAGGAAGAAATGCAGATCTTCAGCGAATGAGCTGTACAACATTGAAGAACTGAGAAAAAGCAGCATGAGTTGTAAGAGATAAGCAAAGAAAAAAATAGTAGACCCTTCATATGACAATTTCTCAAGCATACCTTAGATTTAAGTGAATGTTGTAATAGTTCTTTGTTCTTATCAGATGACAACCTCTTATAAAATTTTGATCCATTTAAGGTAAGAGATCTTGACTACATATATAAAATAAATAAAAATTAAGATTTGGGGATTCTCTGGGTAGCTGATGTGTTACAGCGAATGTAAATATGTGACAATTGGTGTAGAAAGAATTGATGGTCCCAAAGCCTCTCCAATTAGCTTGTTAAAATATATGTCCTCTTGTCAATAATGAACAAAGAAATATTTAACCCTATATCTAAAACTGAGGAAAACTGCCAAAACAAGACACATGCATCAAAGCTCTACAGACAAGTAAAGAAAGTTTTTATGAACTTTGTCTGTTGCTAAAGCTGGAACTCCGGACTTGTGTGTTTTGAATTGTACCTATTTTTTTCCAGACTGTTTCTCCAGTTCATCAAGATCACATTAAATTTTAATTCCATCCTCCAAAGAGAGCAAAGAAAAAAACATCAACACAAATCTACAGATCATGTCCTGAACTTCTGTGCATATGTCAGATAAGAAGAACATGTTGCATTTTTATTTTTAGATTCCAGTAGAAATGTTCACAGTTTATGGCCCCAAGTTTGTCTGCTTCTGACTTTCAGAAGGATTTAAAATATATTGCTCTAAACTACTCAATTCATTTCAATGAATGAAAGACCTATGGCTATGGAAGACCTACCGCAAAAGCACCAAAAGTCAGTTACAAGACCTGTTAGGTGTGGAGTCTCTAATAAACAAACAAAGCAGCCACTCTTCCCACAGACTCTTCCTTTTGGACTGGGCATTCACTGGACAGGATACATCTATAGGTTTTTCAGGCTCTGGTCACACTGGCAGAATTTCCTTCACACAATTCTGTGTTTGCTTTGTGTCTTGTTGATACACCCCTGTTTCACTCTCCAAACTCTGCCCATGCAGGCTCCTACCAGACTTCTGTAAACCCACTATTAAGTTCTCATCCTGCAGTGCCTCACATAAGCAGAGTGTCAGGTCCCACCTCGGATTATACCAGATGAACGCACCACCAGTGCCACATGCGAAGCACTCTATAACTCTGTAGGCTTCTGTGGCCTGTGAGCAAGCCCATGAGAGTATTCACCCAAGGCACCGCTTGCAAACCAACACGTGCCGGTATTGTGGGCTCCCCTGTGCAGACGAATGGAACAGTACTTATCTGATGATTCAGGATGATGGGGAATTTGACAACTGCTTGTCCCCAGGACTAAATGTTGTGTGAGACTATAATACTGCTGCTACTACTGCAACTACTACTCCTCCTCCTACCGCTGCTGTTACTGCCAGAAACAATAAATATGTAATAATGAATATTGAAATGCCTTTAGAATGCCCTTTATATTGAAATGCCATTCTTTCAGATTTAAAACAACCTTGACTTCCAGACTGGAGACTCTTTCACAATAACCAGGAAAGCTCTTTTCATTTTTTTTCCTGTAAAAAACCTTGTTTTCAAATAATAAATTTTTTTTCCACAGTTTTTTTTCCCTGAGGTATCTTAAAAATTCCACCCTAAAAACATTTGGAGCCTCATGAAGAGTAACTATAATTCTACCACTGTAAATCTTATATACATATTGACATCTGAATCAGGTTTAATGTAATAGATGAACCCAACTGCTAGCTAGTTCCAGTTATGTTAAGATGTTCAGTGACTTTAAAAGTTGCAAAAATGTTACTTCTCTGGCAGGCTGTGGAATTAACAGCATACTGAAACACAGAACTCTTCTCAGGTTATTTGTTTTGCTGGTGAGATGTTTTCACCCGCCTGTTATTAAGACAACTTGTTTATCTGCCAGATAAACTGTTGCAGCATGCAGGAGTAGTGAACAATTAACGCATTTACTTCACTGTGCTTTTGCAAAATATTTATGGTAAAATGCAGATTTGATATATATTGGTAAAATGCATGTTTGCTCATAAGTGATTAACATCAATCCATTTTCATTTCTACTGTTCTTGCAGAATTCAAGTTATAGATGGATTATAAGAATGTAATGTCCCACCTTGTATTCATTTCACTATGCACTTTTCTTGCTTGCCTTGCCATTTGTTTGGGTCTTGGGTTTTTTTAAGGTCTACTCTTTCACGTTACCAAGACTTTAGCAAATTTTAATCTGGAAAGGGAGCGGGGTAACATGCATAACTGACTCTTTAACATGGTTAAGTGAAACATTCAATCCTTAGCAATTCCAATTACTTTTTGGGTCTCCTATTGAATAGTAAATCTAAGTAACCTCATACTTAGTTCTTATATCGTGGTTTTCACCATGGAAAAAGTACGAAATCATCAGTCTGCCAATCCTTCACATACCCAGATATTCCTGAAATTCGTTCAGTGCTTCCCACTCAGGCTCAGCTTAGCTCATCTTGCTAGAAAACAAGGTCACAAAACCCCAGAATGGATGAGATTAAAAGGCACCTATGGCGATCATCCAGTCCAAGCGCCCCACGCAAAGCAGGGTCAGAAAAACCAAGTTGTCCAGGACTGTGTCCAGCTGTGTTTTGAATATGTCTAAGGATGGAGACTATACAACATCTCTGAGTGGCCTGTTACAGTGTTCAACCACTGTCAAAGCAAAAAAAAAAAAACATAATTCTTATATTCAGATAGAATTTTCTGTGTTTCAGTTTATGCCCATTGCCTCTTCTCAATGGGCATGAATGAGAAGAGTCTAGCTGTTTCTTCTTTATACCCTCCCATCAGACATTTATAAACACCAATAGGTTTTCCCTTGACCCTTCTCTTCTTCAGGCTAAATAATCCCAGCTCCCTCAACCTCTCCACATATGAGAGATGCTTATCATTCTTGTAGCCCTTGGCTGAACTTGCTCCACTAAGTCCATATTTCTGTTGTACCAGGGGCCCATAACTGTCACTCCAGACATGACCTCACCAGTGCTGAGTAGATGAGAAGGATCACCTCCCTCGACCTGTTGGCAACGCTCTTCCTGATGCAGCCAGCCCAGGAGGGTGTTGGACTTCTTTGCCACAAAGGCACACTGCTGCCTCATGGTCAGCTTGTTGTCCACCAGGACCGCTAAGGTGGTCCAGAAAGCATCTGGAAAGATGCTTTACAGCTGGTTAAAGCTAATGTATACTGGTGCCTGGTGTTATTGCTCCCTGGGAACAGGACTTTACACTTCCCTGTGCTGAACTTCACAAGGTTCCTGTCTGCCCATTTCTCCAGCCTGTCAAGATCCCTCTAGCACACCCACCTGGTATGTCAGCTATTTCTTCCAGTTTTATATCATCTGCAAACTTGCTGAGCGTACAGCCTGCCCCATCCTCTGATCATTAATTAAGAGGTTAAGCAATACTGGCCCCAGTATTGATGCCTGGGGTACACCAATAGTGACTGATCTCCAGCTAGATTTTGTGCTGCTGATCACCACACTTCGAGCCTGCCAGTTCAGACAGCTTTCAGTCCACCTCACCATCCACTTCACTAGCCCATACTTCATCAGCTTGTGAGCTTCTTGATTGCTTGTGTTGTTAGGAAATCATCACCAATTCCCTCCAGAAACATCCTGAGCTGCTTGTGCCCTTCTGTGTTGTCCCTCCACCAGACATGAGTGGCACAAGTCACCCATGAGATGAAGAGAAGGTAGCTCAGTATGGTAGCTGCACTTTACCTTCATACTAGTGATCCACCAAAAATCACCTGTTTTGCCTTCCCTTATATACAGAATTTCAAAACTAAATTTTTAACTAAATTTTGTACGTCATACTCTAAAGCACTTAACTGTCTTGGTAACCCTCTGCTGGATTTATGTCATTATGTTAATGTTTTATACGCAAGAGCCCCAGATCGGTTCCTTTCAACCCGATCTTGTTGAGTTTTCTCAACCCTGTTTCCAGTCATCAGCCAGTCACTCCTCCAGTCTGGTGTTATTGACAAACTCGCTAAGGGTGCACTCCATCCCATCCTCCATGTCGGTAATATAGGCACTACACAAAATCAGCTCCGTGTTGGTCAACCTCTGGAGGACACCACTGCTAACTGCCCAGTCTTCTGGGTCTTTAGGAGGAATATATTTAGTTAGAGGTATAAGTTCTAAGTGACATGCTTTAGAACTGAAAAAAAGTATTTATAATTTGTTTTTCTATTTAAGGATCTCTCTCTGTATTTTTACTGACCCATAAAATCCAGTCACTATAGCAAAGTTTAAGTATAAAATATGATTATACTATATTTCTGTTTTCAGAAATGTTGAGGACTCTTATCTGACCAACTTCATTCTTTGTTTATGAATTACTCGCTCTGTTAAACACACAATTTCAACTCATATTTCTGCTTTAGCACAGCCAGACCTACATTAACTGCACATTGTTATCAGAGGTAAATTTAAAAGCCTCTGAGAAATATATGTTCAATTTCTTCAATAAAGAAGAAACCCAAAATAAAGTTTCAGATGGATAAACTACATTTGTTAAGATAAGTCTGAAGTTGTTAACACAGTATGTTTCTTCAAAGTCAAATGGAACAATATACAGAAAAGGTCTACTCTGCACAGGAAAAAAGGCAGGAATTTAAGTTTCACTGCAAAAGGACTGACAGGTACTATGCTCCTTACTTGACTGCTATACAGTACAAATTCCTTACATATTTTTCTAGTATCATCTATTACAGATATTCAAAAGTCATGAGTCAGGCTCCAATATATCATGAAACTGAACCTAATCATAATAAACTCTTTTTGCTTATTTGCCTTTAGACTTCTGAATGCATTCCTATTACCTTTTCAAGTTTTACTCTGCAACCACACAAGAGACTGTAAGTCTATTTTTAAACTAAAGTATTAGAGTGGCTTCCTGACCATTCATCACATCACCTTTCTCATCACTTCCAGCCCTCACTTCAGAGCTCTCTCCTACTTGTTTTTTTCTTGCGTACTATGGAAATTCTCCAAGACAGTAGTTTCATTTCAAGGACCCAGAGTTTTCCCACATTTCCTTATGCTCTAAAAAAGCCATGTCTGGGCAACTCTGAGTCAAAAGAAGGAAAGGATGATCTGGGGCAACCTTTACATGAAATAATAATGGAAGCAGCAATTTTATATATCGGTTCAAACAAACTAGAGGAACTGATACATGACAGAACTGTCTGAGTGTGACTCACCTGTGCATCCTGCATTGGGCAATATAAAAAGTGGACTGACTAACACTCAAAGAAGACAGGCAATATCAAAAATGTAGGTGGATTCTCCAGCGAAGCCACAAACCACAGTCACGGGGTTCTACTTGTGATGTCTGGGTCAATGCATGTTTAATTAACCCAAGTATAATGCAACAGTGAATAAAAGAAATTTGGTGGTGTTTTTTTTAGGGGAAAACAGTTGAGTAAGTCTCCCGGAATGTAATACTTGGGATTGACCTCCTCTTTCAAATCAGGCAGCATGGAGATTCAATCAGATCCCAGCTGTGCAAGTGTCTTCTCTGACTGAACAATCTGCAGGCCTCTGACCAGCCTCATCACCCATCTCTGAACCCCTTCTATTACTCCAGTATTCATATTTATGATGGACTACAGTACGGCTCATCTATAAATGTATCACTGATTTACCTAATATATGTTTATTATATTGCATCCACAACACATTTTCCATTTCAGTTGTTACGCATTGCACTTTGATTTTAATGTATTTGCTTTCCTGATGCATCTGCCCACTGAGTGGGAATTTTAATTGAAAATTAAATTTGAACTCACTTAGAATATCTGAAATTTAGCATATCATTTTATATTATCTCACCAAATTAATTACACATGATTACATATGTGTGACAGGATAGTCTGAATTGTAGCGAAAGTACCACAGGGATGATAAATAACAAGTTGCTATTTGGGAAAGGTGATTATGATTAGACTGCCAAAGCATCAGTGTCAGAACAGTCCTGTTTAACATTTTAATTTTTATATGGAAGGAATAAACAACTGGTGAATTTGCTGGAATTTGCTGATGCTATTAAACCGGGTGCTACCGAGAATACTAACAAAGACAAGGAAATAAGAGCAAGGAACTTAGTTTAGAAATATGTTTAAAAAATAACAAAAGAGATTAATATTTTGAAGCCGTAAAATCATTAAGTAGCAAAAGCATCCTGCAAAATGAAGATATTCAATAACAAAACCAAATCTGAAGACGGTGCTAGAAGAAGCACTGGAAGCAGAATATTAGACAAACATGAAATCTACGGTGGAGGTAAAGAGAACACGTATTAGGTAACATTGGCAGATGCTGGGAGGTAGCAATCACTCAATTGCAAAGCTGTATTTCCATCAGTGGCTTTAATTCTCAGACACTAAATGGATGGCGTCTCATGTAAAAACCTAGGTAGTATCCAGGCACTCCATTACCACACACACAGACTTAAGGTATTTCCTGGATTAAGAGAAGATCAGTTCATGAATAGGAAAGAGTAAGAAAACGATAAATGCACAACTTTACAAAGCAGTAAGGTCAACAAACTAATCATCTTCATGTGTCCGAACAGTACAAATGACAAATCCCTATCTATATGCCCAGATACATAGCATGATTCATTTGACCAAACTTAGAGAGTAAGGCTAAATATTCTAGGTTAGTTTTAGAGACAGTGGAAAGAAACAGACTTTTCTAGCACAAGATTCATCTCATCCTAAAGCACCTGGGGAGGAACAACCCCATGCATCAGTACAGGCCTGGGGTGGACCTGCTGGAGAGCAGCTCTGTGGAGAGGGACCTGGGTGTCCTGGTGGACGACAGGTTAACCATGAGCCAGCAGTGTGCCCTGGCTGCCAAGAAGGCCAATGGCATCCTGGGGTGCATCAAG
>Ga0065711_1036396_pt1 | contig 21039 bp, 16 predicted proteins | sample Hoacrofraction12_FD_59098 | JGI IMG/M metagenome (GOLD analysis project Ga0065711, IMG submission 59098) | Hoatzin crop microbial communities from Cojedes, Venezuela - Epithelial fraction 12 v2 (version 2) | ecosystem: Host-associated > Birds > Digestive system > Esophagus > Crop | place...
GTGAGACCCTCCGCCGGCTGCCCGGGGCCCGGGGCGGCCGGCGAGGGGGGGTTCGGGGAGGAGCGTGGTGCCGTTGCCCCGCGCCTCGCCCCGCTCGCCTTTCTGAGGGAGCTACATCAGCCGCGGGGGTGCGGGGCCGCTGCCGGCTCTCCCCCTCCTTTCCCCGTGGGGAGTTCGGCATTGAAAGCTTCGCGCCTTGAAACCCGCCCCGTGCCCCCACGCATCGGGGGGTTTCCCGCTTGCGGGGCCGATGCTGTGAAACCACCTCGGTTTTACACGCTCCCAGTTAAAACTTTGCTGCCGAGTTTGGCTGCGCAGGGAAAATTTATGCTGGTTGACAGTGCTCCACGGTCCAATATTTGGGAACTACTGTCTCGAAGAATAAAGCCCATCCTTGCCCGTTTAGTTCTTCCCTGTGTAAATCACTGGCTGCTAACCAACCCGGTCCAGACCAGTCCCCGTGGCTGCAGCCACCCCTGATTGCTAAAACCTACTCCTAGAAATTCTCGCACAACGGTATAATGATGTGAAATGCCATTTCACTCAAATTTGACTAGAGACCAGGACTCAGAGAGGGCTCAGACGGGACTTAATTAAACCGAGGTTTCCCTCTTGAGAAGTTTATGCTCAGCCTGCTATACTTCCTCCTTATTTTAAAGGTAGGAGGCTAAAATTTAATTAGGGAAATAGGCAAACAGTGCCTTGGAACTAATATAGGCTTATGTTCATTCCCAGATTACCCTTTGTTTTCTCTCTTGACACTTTGCACCATGTCAGGAAAAAAAAAAAATCTTTATGTGCGTTCTAGTATGTTCAAGTCCAGTCTATATATATATTTCTATATTTTTTTTTAATGAGAAAAAAACAGAAGGGTAGTGAAGTGTTTACCTTACCTCACCTTACTTTCTCAATGCAATCTTATTGAACACAGGACGTAAGTACACGAGAGGCAGGGACATGCTGGAGAGAGTCCGACAAAGGGCCATGAAGATGATGAAGGGACTGGAGCATCTGTCCCGGGAGGAAAGGCCGAGAGAGCTGGGACTGTTCAGCCTGGAGAAGAGAAGGCTTGGGGGAGATCTCATCAATAATAATATTGATAATATATTTAACATGTATAATATATTAATAATAAATACCTGAACGGAGGGTAAAGAGGATGGAGCCAGGCTCTTGTCAGTGGTGCCCAGTGACAGGACCAGAGGCAACGGGCACAAGCTGAAATGCAGGAGGTTCTCTCTGAACATGAGGAAAGCCTTTACCGTGACGGTTGCCCAGGGAAGTTATGGATTCTCCATCCTTGGAGACATTCAAAAGCCATTTGAATCATAGAATCATAGAACAGTTTGGTTTGGAAGGGACCTTTAAAGGTCATCTGTTTGGAAATGGTCCTGGGCAACCGGCTCTAGGTTGAGGAGGAGGGTTGAACCAGATGAGGTCTAGAGGTGTCTTCCAACCATTCTGTGATTCTGTGATCCATGCAATGAGGGGAACTAATAGCACTGGCACTCTGGAATTCAAAACTACCCTTATCTCTCTAATGATATTACACTGAGATAGATATCTCAAAATAAATACCCTTTAAGAGAACAAAAAAATACCCTTCAGTACTCAAGAAAGCTATGGGGCAGCAGTTATCAGGAGAAGAAATACCGTGTTCCAAGATATTTTATAGGCTTTGAAACTACAACTTTAACTTTGAGGCAATTATCTTCACCAAGACTAGAGAAAGGAGATAGGTAAAGATGACAGATATTTTTACTTTTCCAGGCTAAAACCAGGGCTTCAGACCCCCAAGCTGTCACACATATTTCTTATATTTTGATTTATCACTATTTGTTTGGCAATACACATTTTCTGCGTTCTTTTAGGCTTTTCCAAGGAAAAAGGAAACCACTCTTGAAGCAATAAAAGGAGCTCTTTTGAGACACAAATATATGACAAGTTTTACCCTTACTGTGCTTGATCTTGTGGAGTAGTTATTGATTGTGGTAACTATGGTGAGACAAAGAACATGTTGTCTAATCTTTTGATTGCTATCATAAGAGTACTGTGGTCATCCTTAGTTGTAGATTTCTTAAACACATTAAGAAAAAAAATCATTTACATAGCTGCCAGCTATCTGCTACATTTGAAAAATGTAGATGGTATTAGTAAAAACTAGATTTACCCAAAAGTTGAGTGCCTTTGTAGTTAGCTGCATAATTTATTCATAAATGGGAATAAAGCTTCAAGAGTGTATTAATATATTCATTAATCTCATAGCAAGCATTGCCTGGTGCTTTTTTTTTTCTTAGAAGAGCATGAAGATTATTCTTACAGTTACACTCTTTGAAGGTTAGAATTTAAAAGTTACTCTGATAAAAGCAGGACCAGTATATAATGTTTTACTCATGTATAGGTGTAATAAGAACCACTCTTAAGTTTTACAATTATGAAATTGTAGACATATATGATGGGCAAAAAAACCATGGAGATCATCAGCTGCTAGCTCATGTGATACCAACCAAGTACTTTCAATGAACATCTCTTTACACCTCTCTTGCAACATTTTTTCCTTATTAAAGACTGATTAGGACCTTAACAGAACAAGAAAAATCCTAAAAATGTACTACATGTCACTGTTCTGTGAATTTTCACATACTTATCTTACAATCCAGAGAATGTAAAATGACACACTAGAGAATATTGCAAAAAGGCACCATACTCTAAAAAATGAATTATTTTATTCTTCTGTAGGCTTCTTCCACTTTCCAAAACTGCTATTTTTTTAAATTTGTTATTGTCAGTAAAACATTCACTAGATCAATCCGCAAAGGAAGGGCCATTGATCTGCATGGTGTGTGTGTTGCAAAATAGGAAAATTTGAAAACGTATGACCAATTGTGCGATTTCTTCCAGCCTACATAGGCTGCACCAGGGCATACAAAAGCTGTAAGAAGCCAAGATCTTAGCACTGAATGCTGATCTGCGATACTGAAATTCAGAGTCTGCTTCTTGAATCTTTCCTTCTGCAACATAAGTGAGAAATTTGTATGTGAATGATGAAAAGATTACAAAAGCAAACACAGGATTATGTATCTTCTCCACTAATGGAGAAGATGAGAGAACAAATATTGGAGAGATGTTAAGCCATGTCAGTAGAGGCACCAGGCCAGCATCCTCAGCAGTTTTTCTACACCTAACTGCTAACAAGGAACTTAACCCAATGCTTTCACTTAGAATGAGGTGCCTAAAATAATTTACAACTCAAAACCTCCAGAACGGGAGTTTATACTGAACAACCTGCCTCCTCCTGTGCTATGTCTCTGGGCTGCACCTCAAGAAATTGAATGCAGTTGCCCAGTCTGGTTTGTGTAAGTGGCTGAAACTGCCTTGAACCAAAATCTTGCTAACATAAACCAGCTTTTATTCCCTTTGGTTTTCCTTCCTTTTCATATTTCATCACTACTAAATTGTTAGATGTCCAAGTTGTGTCTTTAATTACAAATGTGCGAAGTGCAACTGACTACGGCTTAACACAAATTTTGGCACTGCGTAAGCAGCAAGATAGTCCAACTCACCCTGCAATGCTAATAGGAATATATAAAGCTGACCCTCTCCTCACAGTTGCTCGTTACATGCATTACAAATGTTTCATCAGATTCAAGGAGAAAATTTACTTGTTTAGCAGCGCACAGTTTTCATTAAGTACATTTTCAGAACAAACCCAGACCCTAAGGTTGCCTTTTAAAGAGGTTTTACTTTTTCAGCCTTTATGCAAAATTTTAATAATACAGTATTGTCTTATGTGGGAACATAGAATCTGTGCCCCAGATTCACTTCATAATATCTGCTCTATCCCCAGTTTTTGCAATTACATTTCAGGGCAAAGTATGAATGACACCCCAAAGTAGCTGTATCATTGGAAAGAGCACTTAACAGCAAGAGTGTTTTATAAAAGTTCATGGAAGGACACAAAAGAGGAATTTTTTGAAGGATTTCTTTATTGGATCTTACAGACTATTCTATGAAATGTATTTGTCAATTTTATAATAGTGTGCTGTAATTATTCAAATTACATTCATAACTGAAAAAGACTAGTCAAATGCAATCAAAACAAGCCACTTCAGATCATTACTCTAGCAATGAAGAAGAGCTTCATATGAAAACTAGAGGGAGAGGATTTTCCAGCTAGTTCTAAATCTCACATTTTTTATTATGGTCTCAAAAACACTCTATTTAGCCCTGCTTAAGCCACGGGGGTTCCACCAGATGACCTCCAGAGGTCTCTTCCAACCTCAGTTATTCTGTGATTCGGTGTGAAATGGTGAAGTATTTGAGTCAGATTTGGTGAGGCATTGTTTTAATCCCTCATGGGACTGAAAATGTGAGTTAGAGCTCCTTAAGGTAGAAAGAAACACTAGATATGGATTTCTTGCATCTGGGTTGGCTGCTTCATTACTGGGTTACTGAATAGAAGCAATTTGGTGTGAAAATAAAAATTGTGTTGCATAACAAACAGTATGTTTAATTTAGCATAAAACTTTTTGTTTCCTAGTGTGAAAAGCCACAAATTTGGTTCTGTGACTCATTCCCACCACACATATTTTTCACTTTGGCTGAGAAGGCAAATATTCAATTATTCATGCAACTCTCTTTAGAACAGACTGCAGCTATGACAATGCTGGAATGCCAAATATTATTCTTAGAAATGGTGTCTTGGCTGCCTAAACTAATACCCTTGCACATGACGGTTGTCATGGCCTCTCACAAAACCGTAACATTTCATGTGCTGAAATGCAGGTTCTGTGACCAACAGAAACTTTTTTACAGGATTACCTTGTCTATATATATAAATGCCATCTCTGTTGCACTCTCTTACTGTAACAGGAATTCTGCATAATACTCATATACCTCTATCTAACCAATTTTTGTTGAATCCTGGAAGTCTAAAAGAAACTCTCACTAAAGGAACAGAGTTTCTCCCTTGGGTCGAGTTAGCTTGTATTAAACAACTGACAAAGATCATATCTGGTATCAGAATACATGGTACAGAGAAACAGACATTGTCTTCCTACTGTTATGAGGTGGGAGATGCAAATTCTTGTGACAGAGTTGTTAACTCAGAAGCTGCTGCCGTGAACTTAAGTAGAAAAGTTCCTGGCTCAGATTAGAGCAGGAAAACAAGATGAGGCATGTGATGATAATGCACACAAACACAAGCTACAGGCATAATATACACAAGGTAATTTAAAACAGACAGTAGCAACTAAGGCATTAATAATAGATATGGAAATGCATCACTGTGTGAAAGGACATAATACTGTTGGTAAAACTATGGTTGACTTTATATTCATTTAAAGGTAAGTTATGGACTGGAAAATTCTCAACCTAAGACATAAAAAACAATTTTAGGAAAATAAGCAAAAACAAAACATTGATTTAAACCAGCTGAGGACTTGGATCTTTCTTTCTTCCAAAGAAATACATCTCTCTGTAAGAAACATTAAAATATGGATCTGTGTTTCTACATAACCCAGAAATATGTACATTAATACATAATTGTTAGCATTCCTAACTAGAAATTACGCATTAGCAAAACCACTACCAGTTGCTATTCCACTGATTCAGTGTTATCACTTCCCTTTTTAAAATTCTTACTTTGCAACAATGTAGTGTCATGAATCTTTATCCAAAAAGGCATACAAAGCCCACAGAGGACAAAGACAACCTTTCCACAGGCTTTAGTTGAGACTAATGTGTGCATGAATGTATACACACCTCCACACATAAAAAGAACACGTATCCTTCAAATGAATTTTTAACCTAGAAGACTTTATTACAATCAATGCAGAAAAACATATGTATTCTTTCCAGTATTTTTACCTAAGAACCCTTCCTTACCTAAGCACTCCTATGAGATGATACTGAACCAGGACAAGCACTTGAATATATCTTAGATGGCCAGTATATTTATACATAATATAATAACAGCAGCAGAAAGCAGTGGTCTAAACTTGAGATGCTTTTTCAATGTTTTTAAAATAGAATTTACAATAAACTTAACAATGAGAAAAAGAGCCAATGTAAACACCTTCCAAAGTGTACTCCTGGCAACAAAAAATGTTTAATAACTTGGAAGCTGTCTAGAAGCTGAAGTCTTGCCAATAGTTTCATCTTACCTCTCACATATGGCAAGCGATACAATTGTCTTCATAATACACTTCATTTTTTTCAGACTGCAGTTGATCTACTCAGCTACACATCTTCCCTGTTTGAACCGTCATTCAAAACTTCTGTCACAGAAGGTCTAAGGTCTTAAAATTGCATAGTTTTGATCAGCTTTCAGGAAGAAAGCAGATTAAACACCTTACACTTCAGTGACTTGTGAGAAAGCAGTTGTGTTTTCTAACTATCAGCATGTTCCTAGATAATGCAAAGATTTAAATCATCCATACTGACAATGGCCCGGGTACTCACAGCAGTGATGTTCTTACGCCCTTAATTATACTTTATAGTTTGAACTCTTATTAAAATAGCCTTCTTAAGAAAGATTTGAAGGAATCCAATACTGAAAGAGATTTTTTTCTGAATTTCAGAAATCTCTATAATGAGTGTAATGAATTTTTAATCTAGTTAACATTTCATGTAAGTCTAAAATGCAGGTTGTTTGATAACTTTTAGTTGGAGATAGTGGCATTCTTAATTCACATCATTATCACCATGGATATTACTGAACAATAAAATTATGTTTTTCTATTTGCAGTGTATTTTCATGGTACAGTATATGGTGAGAGCACAAAACTAAATAATCTATATGCAACAAATTTTGAGAAAGCATTCTAATGGTTTTCATTACATTGTGGAGAAATACCGGCAGAATTTTCTTTGACTTATTTTTACTGTTATGCTTGTGAATGATTTTACCCACTATCTAAATTGCCTAGAAGTATATGTAATAATAGAGCAAAGGAGAAAGATAAAAATGGATTCCCTATTCATATTGGTCTGTGCAAACAGATAAACTATTACCTTTCTAACCTACTTTAAATACTTGCTAAACTTGTTAAATACCTTCAGAAGTAAGAACAGATGTTTATTTTAAAGGTGAAAATGAAACCATGTGGACTTGTCAAGAAAGAACTCATTACATTTTAAAGAAATGTTTCATTTCTTTACAGTAATTAAAAATGCACTTAGTAGTTTGCATTTAGTAGTTTGGATATACCACTGCTGTAGCTTTTAGTATCCCCATATTTCACACAAAACTCCTTTTCTGGATAAAAAGGTTCTTCCAAGGACCTTTCATTTAAAAAATACTGCAGCAGATACAGATTAAATAAAAGCTATTATAGATTGAGTAAAATAGTCTAACTGATACAACATTAGGAGTTTTCAGAAAGTGCTAACATTACTTGGGCCTTTACAGTGGAAATATTGTTCTATATTCTAGCTAGAATTTTAATTTCTTTAAGAGTCACCATTTTATCATCTGGATTTTTACCTGCTTTGTTGGAGCATAAGTGAGAACCCAGAGGCACCCTGAAGATTCAGTCTACAGGAAGCACAGCAGAGCCTTGGGAAGAAGTGCTTGGCTGATGAAGGAGTTATCTGAAATAAAATATGAAAGCAGATGAAAGTGGAATCTGAAATTTTTATTTCAAATAAAATGTAAATTAGAGAGGGGGAAACATCATCCTAAATCAGAATCTACAAATGCAGTGTTCATATTTCCAGCAACATGGTATTTAAAAATAGGTATGGTATCAAACGGAGACCTTTTCCTTTATTGAAGTCAATTATTTCCTGTTGATGGTGTAGACTTCCTTTGTTTTGACAGGAAAATTGTATTTTCAAAAACCAAAAATAGTCCATTTCAGATTTATCTTTTCATTTCTCTGGATAGCTCTTCTGTAATGACTTCACAGTCTACAAAAACAAAATCTACACAAAGTAATATTCTCTTGGTTATCCGAGTATTCAGAAAGACATTACCTACCACATCTTCATTTGTGGGTCTCACAATTTACGAGTAACATTTGTTCTGCAGTTTGTTTCTAAAAAAGGCTAGTGTTCCCGTAATAACAGTATCCCTCATAATTTTTAGAGATATTATATATATGGAAATAATCTAAAACATTCACTGGTACAGGAAGCTTATGTATTTATATATTTGGTGCATGGAGCGCAGATATATTTCTGTACTATCTATATTTCTGTTACATTTAAATAATGAACATCCTCCCAAATCAGAGCACCTCTACTATGGCTTTCCACAAGATAAAGTTCTGACCAGAGAGATAAAGAAATGTAAACAATTTCTACCATTAAAAAAATTATGTTAAATAATTACACTAAAATTAGTCAGAATTCCCTATTCTGCCACTCTGGATTTAGTAACAGTTCTACTTACCAGATGGTATGTAATTAGGACAGCAATCTACCTCTGATTCTTTTAAATATGTTTTCTCTGGGCTGAGTTTTTGATCAACATGCAGAAACTGATTATTCTCTTAATTCTGTGAATTAATCAGGTAAATGTCACAAGATACATTTTACCAATAGCCAAGGTTTTTAAATGCTCTGATACTGTTGGGGTATTCTTGTTAATCACTGAAAATAATCAGTGTTCATTTATGACGAAAGAAAATGACTAGCACACAAAAACAATTAAAAATGCCAATCTTCATCTGCATCTGATCTGCATTTTTTATGGTTCCATTATGAAATAGTAATTTCATAACTAATACTTAGTTTTCACAAGGAATTAGTTTAAATAAATTATCAGTGGTCTCCTAAAGAAAATTGTTAATTTAAATAAAAGGGAGTCCATTAATTAAGTTTACTACTCTCAGTAAACGAACTAGTGATACTTTAATTATATTTTCAGTTACTCAGTTCAGAGAACATGACAAATCTGTTTTACTTTCTAATGAAATTTTTAAAATGAGCTGTTTTCACAAAGTGAATAGCCATGTCACTTCTGATGGAACTCTGCTTTTAGATGATAATGAATCACAACATGCACGTAGATTTATAAAATGTTACATGTGCTGACAAGCATTAGTCATGCTTTTTACTTGTTAATATTGCTGCCCTCACGAATTCTAAGGCTCATGGAATGATAGCCATGAGCTATGTGCTACGGAAACATGAATTTCAAAAGAATGTGTAAAATCAACATTCCCAGGTTATATATTGGGGGCTGGAAAAAATCATGACCTCATAAAGTCAATGGCAAAATTCCCACCAATTTTCTTCCCTTGAGTCTAATCCCCCATTTTTAAATTTGCATTATTGTCAGTTGAAAGATCTCTGTGTGGTTCTTTGAAATCTTTTCTCTCTTTCAACATGAATGACACTTTTTTAGATTAAAACACTTGTAAAATACAGTTGTAAGAAGAACTATTAAAAACATTACGGAGGAAATAAGTTTATTCTTTTGAGTAGTTCTTTTAACTGAGAAAATTAAAATCTAAGAATATTATGATAAGTACAGCTAGATGTTTGTATGAAGTTTGGCTAAGTTATTGAAGAACTATTTCCATATATGTACAATATTGCCTACCACCTGCTTCCTGAAATAAAGCACTTTATATATGTATTATCTGAATTCTTTAGAGGCTTGAACAGATTTAGATAATGATTCAGTACAAATTATCATTTGTGGTCTCATGGACTAAGAATAAAGGATAGAATTGCAGAATTCCTTCATTACTAACAAAATGTCTACTGTAAAGGTCTCATGGAGAAAGTAAGCCCCAAACAGCTGTGTTATATTTTTCATGTATTTGTCTGGATTGAATTGTCTGTCTTTAAATATATTCAGTCTGTACAATATACATGAATTACAACAACATTGTCAAGATGTATTGGAGGAAGAGAAATCAGAAATGCAGGGAACAGACATATCCCATATATGGTCATAATTATTCCATAAATTACTAGAAGGCATGTCAACAGCACTATGAATAGTATTGACTTTCATTCCTGAGTTACAAAAATGTAATACGTTATCTGAATTATTTATTTGGAAGAAGAACATGTCGGTTTCCAAATAAAATGTCAGGGAACTATTTGAAGTATAAATACCATAGGTGCATAAATGCAAACTGTTCTGCATCTCAACCTTTTTACATTTTTAATCAACCAATTATGGAACACACTGAGCCTGTTAAAAAATGGAAGAAATATACCATGTGGATTATTGAGCTCCGGAAAGCTATTGAAATCTGGCCTTTAGGAAAAAAGGTCAAAACCTGTAAGTTCCAGATGGAATAATATTCTGAAAGCTGAAATCCCCAAATGTAGAAGATAGAACGCTACTGCCAGTGTTCAAAGAGTACTGAGAATTTGAATTTTAAAAGAATAACAATCTGGAATAAAAATGGAACAATGGCAGCTACAAGAGTCAATACATCACATTTTACATGTAATTTTTTTTATGCCTCCATTTTTGATCACAAAAAATTGTTTAATATGGCAAGTGTCCTCTTACATTTTTTCCTCTCACTGCTGATGAAAAAAACCTCATGTCTTTGCACAGAAAATGGCATATATTTATTTGGGGATAAAGTGAACAGTACAAATGGTGTTGTGTACCCTGGCATCATATAAAAACAATGTAAAAACCTATTCATTTCCTCTAGACTTTGAAATAAGCTTATGTAGTCTTAATATTGGAAAGCAGAGGTATAGGAGTTATATAAGTAAGGCAAGCCATGTTGGCTCCACAGTTTTAGTAATGAAAGCATGACTAAATCTACGACTCCATTTCTCTTCAGTATCTCATATTTTAATCAGGAAAGAGTAACTTTTTAAAGAGTAATTTTCTTCAGGTTAAACCTGACCAGCTTCACCTGAATTTAAACCTTTTGACCATATTTAACAATGTTTGGTTTTGTGGTTTTCAGCCACAAAATTGTGACAGCTGAGAAGATCTGAGTTTAAGGGGCCCTTTGAAACTGAATAGATGTATGAGAGTTTACCTCACCCTTCTCAGAGTCTTGAACTCCTCAGAAAAAAAATCCAGCCATACAATTAATATTTCTTATTTAAAAATAAAGAGAGGAAGAGAATTTTTGTTACAAAGGATATATAGCCACTAGTACAATAATTTACTCTTATGTTTGTGTCTGTGCTGAAAACTCCATTGTACAGAATTGCCAAACTCAGTCAGTTTTGCAGTCTGATAAAATTATTGCTGGTTCATATCTTTGTGGTGTTCCAGTTGTGCAAAATGTCCAGAAAGCTGCTGTCATTGGCCAGCTGACAATTTTCTCCCACTCAGTCTGACAGAGTGGACTATTCACATGCCGCATTTCAACATCCACCTTTCCCTAGATGTCTATATGGAAAAAAAGGTGAGGTAATAATTTTACACTGGGAAAATTGTATTTTTCAAATATCATACAACTGCAAATTACCTTAATATATATACAAATGTATATATTAATTCTTTCATATGGTAGCCTGAGAGACCAAACAAAGATCAGGTTTCCACTTTATTTCATGATGTACACATACCAAGAGATTTTCAGTCACTGTTCTGACAAGCTCTCAATTTGAATAAGCAAGAAAGACAAATGGAGGAAGAAATGAAATATTAATATCTCTAGTTAGAGACGGAGAACTGTGCTAAAGAAAAAGCAACTGGCTTCCAGAGATTCAAAGACGGAGCAGAGGCAGGATCTGAGTGTCAAATTTCTGTGATAGTACAGCATCTTGATTTGAACATCGTCCTCCTTCCATGCCTCACGGGATTTCACATATGATTTTCTTTTAAAAACAAATCTGGTTTGCAATCCTGACTGCAGCGACCACAGTTTTTCTTGTTCAGACCAGAATAACCATCCTCCATTTATTCTGGAACTTGAAACTCTTGTTCCAAACTCTTCCCCACAGAGGAAATGCCAAAAGAAAAAAGTGCTTTAATAACATACAGATAACCACAAGAGTAAAGCTACAGTAATTTTTAGTGAAACTTGATCTTATCAAAGAAAATCTGCATATTCTAGCTAGCTTATTCACTCTTTTAAAAGTAAGTAAAGAAGACAACACCTCCCTCTTTTTCAGAAGCAGAGATGGAGTACTAGGTGCCTTGCTACATGCTTTGATTACAAGTAGACTGTTTTCTTTCAGTACATCACTGTAACCAGGAGTCCCATCATACTCTGCTTATTGTCTCTAAGGTAGAGTTTTAGGTGCTTTGCCTGGCTGCTCGCAGAAGGCATGCACAGAAGCAGCGTGGTGGCAAGCATGCATGGAAAGGGCAGCACAAGAAGCAGGTTCCACAGGACTTTCCAAGCACTTCCAGGCAAGGAAAATTGTAAGGGAAAACTTTGGGGTTGGTGAATTTGGATTAAGGCTTTTCTGTCTGAGTCTAACTCAGGCATCTTAGCCTCTTTTGGGCCTATAAGCACGAGAAACATTTCTTACAATCACCTCATGGATGCATGAAATGAATCCTCTATGTAAATGTTTACAGAACTAGTCTTCAGAAGAGTTAATTAGAGAAACAGCATTGTATAGTTCTTAGTAACCTTAGACTACTCCTGATTTGGATTTCTAAAAATGAACAATATTTTCTTTGAAATTGGAAGGACACATTTAATTGTAGGCTGATTGGACCTGGGACAGGATGCAGCTGCAGTGTATACGGGTGGGCTGCTTAGCGAGTACTGATCATCTGAAAAACAGCAGTAATCTCTGTCAAGTGGCAGATTAAAACCACATCTTTGTATTTTTACTATAAGATTCTGTTGCATAATAGCTAATGTATACTGCCATGTAAATGATGTATAGGTTGTGAGCTGGCCCCTTGCTCAACGGCAAATTTCCATCTAAAAATTTAGCCACCTCATGTAGTGTTTTGTTTAAGGAAGGTTTATAGTAGGCCTTTTGCTGCTGAGCTGTAACACTCCAATTTATCTACCTGAAATGTCATTATATCTGGATCGGTATAAATGATGTTTTCATTCCCACAGTGCTGATTAATACCAAACATTGTCGTGTGCTCTGAAAAACTGCTTTTAATGCACTCCTTGTACCAGTTACTTTGTTTTTTATAAATAACCAGTTTAGCTCTTTTAAATCAAATTAAGAAAGGCAATTTCTCCTTTTTGTATAAGGTCTTATTTTCAGTTACTTCTCCCACGTGTATGTAAATGGCTGGCCTTGATAAAGGCCGGGTAGATGCTGTGCATGCAGCACATTATTTTTTGCAACCATTTTCAGCAATTATGCGTAACTATTTTCTTTACTTTTCCATAAATTCCAGCATGCCGAATGCAGAAAATTATAAGATTATTTTAATCAGCTCTTAAATGCAAATTGAGCAGACCAATCTAGTCAGCTATAAAAGCAGTTGATCAGAAGTTATATTCTCTTGTTAATAACGTGTTGGATTCTTTCATTTCCCAAAATAACTTCCTTACAGTTTAAACTTTCCTGCTTATAATTGTTGAGTAGAACATAAAACCCAGTTATTTGAAGTGATTGATCTAAAAAGCTCACAGTCCACAAACCTTTATTACGAACTGCACATTTACTTATAGTCTGCCTTGTAACCTTTACTCCCTGTCCCTGGCCTAACCTCAAGTTCTAAAACGAGGAGTCATCTGCCATGCAAATCCTTAAATTTTCCAAATTAGTCTTACAGTAACATGTCATAATTCAGTGAAAGTGTTTCTAATCCATAAACCTCACAACAGCCATATAAAACCCAGTATAGTCGTGTAGGTAACTTGCAGTACTGACAGTGAACATCCATAGGTGCTAATTCTTCTAGGTAAATATACAAAATCATCTGAAGGTGTGTGGAATTCATTTTTAAGTGGTAATTTAAAATTAACTTTCTTCAGCAGGATTAACTTTATAAACTCACATTTTTAAGAGGACACTTTAAAAAAATATCTGGATACTAGAAAATTCAAAAATTAATTTTTATGAGCTATCACTATATCTTACTACAAGATCTGCTAGGCATACTAGGAAAGTGCTACGCTCACTTTTGATTTTTTACTAACTTACAAAGAAACGGCAGATCTAGACATGACAGGTATGTGTCTCCTACACATGCCCTCAGCAATCCAACCAAATAGTTTCCCATACACATATTACCTGCTGCCATGCTGGAAGCCTGGTTCTACTAATGTTCCTTGACACAAGTAGCCTCATGAACTTCAGTGGGCTACTCATGCATTTTAAACAGAAAAAGATACAGATCTGAGAATAGTAAGGGCTTTAGACTTCATCTTGCTTTAAACTTTGAAATATCTTTGGACCAATCCATGCCAACTAAACTGTGAGGTGTCGTGTTCAGTATTGATAATATAATTGGGTTTATATAATTTGGTTTTGTAGCCTATAATTAAAATGGTGAACTGAATATACAGAACAGAAATGAAAGATTTACTTCTTAGCGGTAGTGGGAAATTCTTTCTTAGAAAAGGTAAAAGATTATATAAAATATTAATTGTATTTATTGATTAAAGGTCTGAATATAAGTGATCTGTGGTTGAATGGCGAGACTATAGAAAATGGATGGCTCACAAGAATAAAATTTGGGATGCCCTGTTGTGGGCACAAGGTTATCTGAGAGATATAGCAGAGGGTAGCGAAGAACGAAAACAGAAGAATGAAGAAATCAATCAGCAAACACTCTGGTATTAAAATTTTTAACCTCATTGTTCTGACTAGTATGTTTTTAATTAAGACTTTTGTTTTCTTGTGTGACATTCATAGAAATTTTAAACTTATTTTAAAGTTTTATCGTGGTGTTTACAGACCAGTGTTTGATGTGGTAGCCACACTACAAACACACCGCCAGAGATCACTCCCTGCCCCAGATTACAACACATATATTTTTACTGATAATAAGAAAATATTTTCATTTTAACAACTATTTTATTTGCTCTTTATTTGGCTTTTATAATTTTTAGATTTAGATGGCTAACATAAGTCATTATGCAAAATGGCACTGATGTGGCAAGTGTTGGTGTGAATGGGGTCTCTTCCAGAGCCAGGGCCTTAATCAGCAGAGTTGCTCCAAGCCCACGTAGATTCCTCTGCTAAGTTCAGGAGAGAAGATGGTTATTGTTCCTGCAGAGACAGCACAGTCCAAATAATAGAGAAATCCGATGTAGTACACCAAAACCAGAGTTGTTTATTGACCTGCACCCAAGCATCATATAGTGTAGTACAACTCATGATTGTTTCCATAGCCATAAAGGAGCAGCAAAGGAGAAAAACCACCATCATGTCTGCAGCAAGAGCCTAGCCTACACACACAAAGAGATTCTCCAGACTGAATCTGCTTTTTTGCATAAGCGCATTTGGGAAATGCCCTCTGCCGTTTATCACCAATACTGCATCACCATACTCCTTTTTAAGAAGTTTGTGGTGTTTATAAACTAACATTTTATCTCTGTGTTGTATTTTTGTTATTGTCTAGAAGTTTCTGATGCATGCAGTTAGTTATCTGCAGCTAGCAGAAGGCTGGCCAGACTATCTTGTATCATTTGTCCTGCAAGGCAGAGAAGGTAAGGGAAAGCCATCTATTATGCACAAACAATTCAAAATATTTCTAAGTTGCCCTTGGCAAGCAGGTGCAAGCAGGTGTGTACTTAACCCAAAGATAGCTTATATATATGTAGTCCTTTTCCCCCAACAATCTTGAGAGACAACATAAACGCTGACTCCCCTTTTCAGAGGATTCCAGGGTTTTGCACTTACAAAGCCGTATTTGAATTGCAGATCCCAAGTACAACAATGTTCTTTATTACTTTTCATGCTGTTGGACTGTGTGTTTTGTATGTGATTGTGCTACATGGCAGGTTTAGAGATCCTCAACCTAGCACCATTTAACTCTGTGTGTAGCTGTCCAGGCATTAATTTAGGAAGTGATTTATGTGATTTCATGGTATGTTACTCCTTAAATTTGTAACTAGTCCATTGAGAAGGTCTTCCAAGCTTTTCTTTCCAGGTTAGCTGTGAAGTCTCTTTCAAAATTGTCCTTAACATTCTAGTTCTTCATCAGCTTTAAGGTAACTTGATGATGACTGTTTACATATATTCACAGAAAAAAACTGCACATGGTAAGAAGTTAAATGGTACTCATTCTTACAGTTTTCATTGTTGGCTGAAAACAGACATGGAAGTAATTACAGCAGCAGATGTCACACAATTTAAATGCTCTGGTCATTTTATGATGTCATCTATTGCAAAAAGATAGCTACATAGCTAGAGTGACTGCCCAAATAGGCTGTGATGTCAGTCATTCACGCAGAAATAAAGGTAAGGAGTAGGCTGTAATGGTACTGCATGAGTTACTTCTCTTAATTTTGCTGAGCGATTTTAGGGAAGCTTCAGCCCTTCATATAAAGATCTGGCCACCAATACTTGTCCTGTAATTGTTGGTTTGTTCTGACAACTTGAGACTCACCATGAGCACGATGTATGAATTTTGCTTGTAATTCCTCTGGGACACCTTCACAATTCCTTAATATGCCATATAACTTGAGTTGACATTTCATTACATATCTATTTGTGAGTGAAATTCATTCTGTAGGCTGAAACACGGTACTGGAATAGCATGCATGCATTTGGAGTTCCTGAATCACCTTCTAGACATGAAGATATGTAATTTCTGTTAAATCAGACACTACAAGCAAACAGCTTGAAATTTTTCTCCTGTAATTGCAGCAAACATATTTATAATCCACACAACAACTTCCATACAATCAACTAGATAAGCATCTAAAAAAGAGCAGACAAGATAAACTATCAGCTGCGGTGTTTTTGATTTGACTGAACTGTGTGATATAAAAATGAAAGTACTCTTGCTAGCCATCTGCAGACAGTTCCGGCTCCTCTGAGTCTTTCTGTCGTTAACAGAACTGCCAGGAGGTGTGATCTGTATGCAGTTGGAGTGTAATGCCTCAGAGGCAGGATCCCTACTCTACTGTAGTATATGCACAAAGAAACACTTCCTTTCCAGCGCTTTTATGGTATCTTGTAAGATGTTCTTGGTTCAAACACAACGGTCTTCTCATAGAAATCGTCCCCATGATTTCGGGAAAAGTGGCTCCACATTTGCAGTATGTGGAGGTGATGTCCAGCATGACGGAGGGTGCTGCCTGGAGGTAGTTTGACTGCAAGGTGACTGCTTGGTAGGCTGGCCACGCCAGGGGTACCACTGCTCATCCGTTGGGAAGGCAAAGTGGATCTCAGGTTAGCTGGAATCAGGTGTATTGGATCAGGTGCAATGCCGTAAAAAAGACCCGAGTATTTATCTCGCTGCCAGAGGGCTAGGACGGAGTAAAGGAAGTAGCCCTATGTTTGCAGCAGTTCACCATTCCTGGTCTGAGACAAAAGGAATGACAATTGTGGTGAACACTGAAGCCAACAGTATGAACACTGGCTGTTCATCATCAAAGCTTTCATGGTTTGAAAATTTGCTATTGTGAGATAGGTCTCAGGTAAATTTCAGATTTTACATTGTACTGTTCTTAATAGTTCCGTAAGCACTGCACAGTTAGGAATAGACAATGTGTACCTTGATTTGAGACCTGAAAAATATGGTTGCAATTATTTTTTCTTTTTTTCTGGGAAGGGTGAGCTCTTCTACATGTTCTATGACCTTTTCCAGTCCCAGTGGAGAGATGACGTGCTCAAGAAAAGACTACTCTGTGCATCTGATTTAGTATTTAGCAAAATTCAGTTTCAGCCCTCCTGTACTGACATGCTGAAGTACAGCCTTTAGGTTTTTTTCATGAGCTTCAGGCATCTTTCCAAATACAGTAACATCATTCAGATAATACTAGATTCCCGGCTTGTTATTATGAATTATTAGCATATTTGAAAAGCTCTGGATGTTGATTCAGGTCCACATGGCATACGATTAAAAAAGAAAAGTCCATTAAGTGTAATAAATGCTATGAAACTCATGCTGCCTGAATGCATGTTAATACGCATTCTTTAAATCAATCGTAGAAAACATACTCTGCAACTACAACATCAGTATCTGCAAATGGTTAGCTGTCACTCACAATGGCTTTGTTTGGCTTCCTTACATCCACACAAAAACAAGTATTCTGGTTTGCTTTTTGTCACCACTGTGCTGAAACTAATTCAGACAATGCAGCGTCTCCATTAGTATCATTCTGGGCTATTTTTTTAATTATCTTGTGACTCAGCATCTCTCATTCAATTGTAGAGAATATAATTTCCATTGTAAAAGTGGCACATTAGATTGAATTGTCACGCTGTGAATAAATCCTTCTGCACACATAGCGTTTCCATATAATAGTTGATAGTATTCCTTTTGTAACAGCTGAAACTGGAATATGTATTGCAGCAGTGTTTCATTGTATCAGAGCAATGCATATATATGTATATATATGTACTTGCATATGTAGTGCAGTTCACAGATTTCTGCTTAACAGGAATATTATTTTATACAATAAAATTTCAGTAGAACTTCTCAAAAGTCATTTTTCTATGCACGAAACAAAAAGAACAATGTTCTTCAGGTAGCTCACTAAATATGTCCAGTGTCAAACTTCAAAGGCATTGCAGGTAAATGCCTTTACTGAGTACCGAAGCTCAGAAACCAGCACCCAATGTTATTTTAGTAGGATGTGGCCATTCTTCTGACGCAAGAAAAAGTAACGAGACACAAATGCATCTGTAATAACTGCTTCTATCCGTGGTCAAAGCAGTCACATCTGCACTGTCAATGTCACATAAATATTGCTTAGGTAGAATTTCATTATGTATTTTAATATGCCATCTTTCTGCAGTATTTGCAGGTTATTCAATTGGGCTTACAATGTGCTGTGGAGACAGCAGTAGTATATTTACACACACACACACGTATCGACACACTTATACATGCTAGGTATGCTGAGCTTTTTAGCCATAGTTCCCGTGGCTGCAGTTGGAACGTAGTTCACCATTTCCCAATTTTGCTATTGTCAATTCAGTTACAGTAGCAACGGTTATGATCTCTCGCAGTGTCAGGTCCACCTCCTGCAGTAAATACTATCTATAATCAATAGGAAATGCTTTCTTCCATAAGCCGAACTTGACTCTTCTCTGCTGTACTTCTACACTTAGACATGATCTTTAAGTCCCTCAAAGCAGCACTGTACTGTTCTGTTGAGTCACTTGGTTTCTGTGTATGCTGTCAATTTTTATGGGATTCAGCTACATCTATTGCAGAAAAAAGTATCTTTCATTTCAGGAGCAGATTCATTCTTTTTGATCATGAAAGCACAGAGAATGCACACCGGCTCTCTGCTCTGATACAGTAAACAGCATAAGTGGTTTTCTTTCTCTAGCAAAGTCAGTGCTGTTGACTCTATGAATTCCAACCATTTGCATGTGCACAGAAGGAACTTAGGAGCACCTGGACTTAGTAGGAATGATGCAAATGAATTAAATGGCAGCACAGACACTCGTCTCATTTCTTCACCAGCTGAATAGAAAGGATGTAATACTAAAAAGATTATTCCATGTGTCCACAGAAATACCAGATATAAGTCTGATCCTGACTGCAACAGGCAAAACAGCAGAAACCAACCAAACCTCCCCACAAAGGCAGACTAGCTTTAGAAGGTCACTGAATTTCTCTGTACCTTGACAAACGTCCTCTGTCCAACACCAACGCTGCAACACCAGAGCTCTCCTGAGTAACGGAAGTTCAGTTCATGTTACGTACATGAAACAAACGGATCAACAACTGGATCATCATCTACCCGTGAACAGATGGGGAACAAATGCAGAATGTTTCTTTCAGTCTTAAAACAGCCATTTGTGATGGGAGTGACTGATAAATTTCTCTAGGCTTTTTTGTTTTGTGGTAGTTTCAATACCGAAAACAATGAGGGTATTTCGAAGGCAGTTTTAATGAGGTACTTAATTACTAAAGATTTAGACTTTTAGCATAGGGGATGAGACATGAATGAAGCTTGTATGGTGCAGGAACAAAAAGTCACTAAAGGCGAGGAAATGCAAAAGCAAGAAAAAGGAAGTAGGACAGAGGCAGAAAAGGCAGAAAACGAAGTCAAAGAAAAAAACATAGAAAATAAGTGATCCTAATAGCAAGACTTTTCTTTCTAAATGTTACTAAGGTGGCAGTAAATAACAAAGGAATATGTAGCTGTTTCAACAACTGGATGACTGTAAAAAATTTACACAACCTAACTATTGAACCTGAAATATGCCAGTTGGAACAACATTTTTCTCAAGAACTTCTGAGGCACAGTCATGTGTGAAGTCACTGTCTTCCATGTATCATTTCCAATTAGAACATAAAGATGAGGAGGAAGAGTGGGATTTGCCTGCAGCTGGACCTCCACACACCATCCGACTGCTCTGTGTGAGTGTTTTGGGAGTGCAATCAGGTTGCCACTTCTGCTTCCTCCTGGGCTGCCCCCCCTCATTTTCTAGACAAAAGAGTCAGAGCATTGCAGTAGCTGGGAGTGACTTTTTTTTTCTTCCCCAGTAAACTATACATTTGTGGGAAAATAAGGTTTAATGTTACCAAAAGCAAGAAGGCAAGGCGGAACAGGGGCGCTGCTGGAAGAGGGATGAAGGAGGGAGCAGGGACTGAACAGATGGATACACAAAAGCCTGAATAATTTTTAACTCGCTTCAGTCTGAACAAAAAAATGCCATTTGTATTTCAGTAGTATTCCAAAAATACTTTAACATTTGGGGGAGGGAAGGAATCGGGAGAAAACCCACATCGCAGCATCCTGCCACTCGGGAAGGTGCGCCGATCCCTTCGCCTCGCGTTTCGTGGGTGTCTTAATCCCAGGTCATCCAATAAAAGAAACCATCCCTCAGCAGTTTCAGGAGCGCAGCACACCAACTCCTTTGTTTACACGGCAACGGAAAAATGTTCTTTCTCTCCGGTTCCGACACGAGAAGGCGTTAGAACGCTCCCGCGGGACCCCCCCGGGCCGGGACCCCTCCGGCCGGGGATCGGTTTGTCACCTTTCGGCCCGCCGGTCGAAACGAAGCGAAGAGCGCGCAGGCGGTAACCGCCGC
>Ga0065711_1007448_pt1 | contig 21038 bp, 14 predicted proteins | sample Hoacrofraction12_FD_59098 | JGI IMG/M metagenome (GOLD analysis project Ga0065711, IMG submission 59098) | Hoatzin crop microbial communities from Cojedes, Venezuela - Epithelial fraction 12 v2 (version 2) | ecosystem: Host-associated > Birds > Digestive system > Esophagus > Crop | place...
CCTCTACAGCCTGCTCTGGGTGACCCTGCTTCGGCAGGGGGGTTGGACTGGGTGACCCACAGAGGTCCCTGCCAACCCCGACCATTCTGTGATTCTGTAACATCATCCCGTCGGGAGCAGTCTTCAAGGCAAACAGAAGAGATGCAACACGAAACGTTCTCCTAAGCACTGCGCCCGCAGCAGCCCGACGGGTACATGGCACGGCCAGAAGCAGAGCCAGCACAAACCACTCTGCAGCCCCGTCTGCGTTGCTCCAGAGCATTTCACACAGCATGTCCTCAAGCCCTCACACAGCACATTCGCTCCAAATATTATTTAAAAATAAACAGTAAGTGTTCTTCACAGTCATACCCAGTAAACAACATACACAGCTGTAGGCCCCAGGGATGCGCTACCCCAGCATAAACTCAGCACTCAAAACAGAAAGGCCCCCAGACGTGATTTCCTCCACAGCGCTGTGAAACGTCTCTGATACAAAGCACCGGCTTGCACAGATCACTCAATCGAATACCACGAAGAGGCAATCGAACGTGTAAGCATAAAGGTAAAAAAGACACTTAGTATTTTAGAGCCAAGGTGCCACACAACTGAAACATCTGTTTTGGTATGAATGTTAGGTTTGGTTCTGATGGTATTTTAGAAAACTAAAAATGTTTAACCAAATGTAGTATGTAATGGCACAAAGAAAGTATACTTAAGCCAGTTATTCACACAGCACATGCTATTGAAAAACATAAGCCAAAGAACAAGAGAATAAATTAAAAAAAAAAATCAAAGTTGTGTGAAACATGTAACTACTACAAACACACTTCGTACAAAAAAAGGGCGAGATTTAAATAGCTAACCTGACTGGTTAGGGGAGTGGCTCACCAAGTCCCGAATGGGAGGCATGCCTACAAAAAAAAAAAAAGGCAAGAAAATTACAGAAGTGTTACTGAAGTTAACTAGCCCTTTGAGAACAGTCCCCAAACCACTCACTACACGAAAGCCATTTATTGGCACCCCTTTTTCAGGACAGGTTGCTCTTAAGAGCCATCTCAAGCCCATGACTGCGCTAGCGACAAGGCAGTTCTGAACCGCCTCGCCCACAGCGCTGCGCAGAGACACCGACAGCAAACCCAGCTGGCTACATGCAGTGCTCAGATTTATTAGCAATTTTGCTGCTTTTACTAAATACTTCCACTACTAGCTAGTTTTTATATATTTGGCATTTAGTTAACCAGTTTAACATGTCCTTAATCTTAAAAGTTTGATGTATACAAAAAGAGAGGAAGAATTTATAGTCATCGAAACCAAAACCTGTTCTGACTGTGCTAACCTAGAACTTCAGCGGTCAGCCCTGAAACTTGAGCAAGTTCGTGCCGTTGTTCTGAAGGGCACGCTTTCTCCACCCGAGAGTCACTCTTCTGCTACGTGATTTATCAAACAGAAATAACCGCGTACAGTCCAACACCGGTTCAGCCTAAGTGTGTGCATAATGAACTTCCATTTCCCGCTCTTCCTCCAAGTGTCCTCCAGGCAGCATACGAAACCAAAGTTAATGTTTCATATTCACAAATTTTACAGTTGGAGACCATAACTCTTACTTTTAAGACAAGGTTTCCTAAATTAAGTCAACCTCCATCACCAGTAGCTGCAAATCCCAACTGCTCCCTTCTTCCCCGACTCCTGCAGTAAGCGAGAGCGAACGCGCCAGCTCCCGCAAGAACCTTCTGTTTCCAGAGGCTCTGGCTGTAGCCCAACATCTGGCAAGATGCACAAGGACCAAGTGAGACCCACTCGCATCAGAGGAGGAGTCCAAGTAAGCAGACTGACGCCAGGAGCCCGACGGTGCTCTCCCGTTCTGCTCTGCCCCACAGTTGCAAGCAATCACTGCTGCCAAATATCGTAGCTCGCTGCATAGATTGCTTCACTCTGCAATAACCACCCGGCGATTCCGATGCGTTTCAAAGCCCAGAGGCAAACACACACACACCAAGGCAGCATTCAAGACCTTGCTTTCATGTGAAGTTTACACATCGGGGACAATTTCAGTAAAGCAAACAACTGAACTGGGTACGAAAACGTTCTGATCAAGTGCTACTTCTGTAGATTTCTTAAAATAACCACCTTGGTACAAGACTGTATCTATTGCAGAAGTACTACACGGCCTGAGCTTCGCTCGTGTCTTATTCAAAAAAATGTGCCAAATGTGCTAAAAACAGCAGAAAGACCCCAACCCACAGGACTACCCCTTCTTAAGCTTTACTTCTGAACAACGCAGGTTCATTTTCAAAACAGAAGATGATTGACCACGCAAAACACAAGAGTTTTTTTTTTTTTAACCACTGATGTGACTGAAAAATTCTCCAATACTAGACATAAAAACTTACTGTGGCCAGGACAATCAAAGGAAGACTTTAAATTTAGCAGTATTTGTGTTCCCTGGCTTTTGCAAAACACCTATCCAACAGTTACAACCACTGCTGGAACTAAGGAGAGATCCTAGCCCGGGGTCTGTCAGGGAACGACAAGCTAGAACAACGGGAGCCATTACCGATTCCAGCAATTTTGACTTCCACACTTCAAGCTACAGTTTTTCTTTTAGCCCTGAAATACTGATCAATCCCAATATCCATTAAACGATTAAAAAAAAAAAAGCCAAGAACTTAACAATCTTCAAAGATACTCCGTTAGGGTATAAAATTTGTTAACCCAAATGGCCTGTACATGGATACTCTTTCAAGAGGAAGGGATCTACAGGTATGTCAAATGTATTGAGAATTTTAATTTCAGCGATCACAACAAGGAGAGTACCTAGAAGCTGCCGCTGGAGGCTAAAGGAGGAGCTAGGGAGGGCAAGCGAGTAAGATGCAGACAGGCAAATGACAACAGTATTTCCTTGCAGATACAAGGGTGTCAAAAGACACCGAGTCACTCTCGCATGCTGCTGGACTAGGGCCACCTCCACGCTACCTCACAGGCAATTCACTAGGCAAGATTTTGAAACCATCACAGAAATCCAACACTGAAAAGTTATTTTCCTTTATGTTCTCATCTTACCTACATTTCTCAAAGAACATGACAAAAGATCCAAACCAGACCTTATTCCCGGTCATACTAGAGGAACGGGATCTTCCAAGAGCGCAGCACCAAGAAACGAGACCCTGGCCTCCCAAGCCCACTTGTCGATGCTGACCAGTCCACCTTGGACACAGGGAATGCCCTGAGCACAGCACACAGTTCACAAAGACCTGACAGGATGCTACAGACAATACAAACATTTTCTTAAGACAGGAAAGTGATTTGGCCAACCCTTCTCTCCTCAAAGGCTCCCACAACCTTTTCGTTACCAGCTGGACTTACAGACTTCTTACTCAATTAATTAAGGTATTCTTCAAACCGCAGAACCACTCCAGCAAAGCAGCTGCCTTGGACAGGCAGCACAGCGTTGCGGCAGCACCGCAGAGGGACCGCGGACGTCTCCCAGCCTAAAGGCTGCCCAGCCACGCCAGCACAAAACCAAGCACTTGAGCAAAACTGGGCAGAATGCAATACACAAATGGGAACCCAACTAATCAAATATTGGGCTGGGGCTCACAAAATGAAGGACAGTACACTGAAAAAACCCTCTAGGTACTACTAAAGGGTTTAATAGGTTGTAAAAGGAGTAATACTTCTTAGATTAGTTTATATGTGAATTTTTATTTAAATTGCTACTTGCTACCATACAATTTGACCAGCAGAGGATACGTGCTGGAGAAAGTTTCATCTTAGGAGCAAGCAAGTACATGGAAGGTCACTTTAAACCTGACTATAGACAGGAACAAAATTGTACAAGTGAAAAAAAAAATTAAACTGCTTAAAAATCACTTCTTGGAATGGCAAAGAGTTCTATCAGTACGTTACAAAAATAACACTGGAAAGTAATATCGGAAACATTCCTCCAGGGGCACATGGATAAACTGCTTCCAATGCTTTGATTGTTTGCTTTCATTTTAAATACTGCTTCTTCGAGATCCAGTAATCAGAACAGTTCAAAATTTAATTAAAACTTGAAATATCAACACTATTTTCCAGAAATCTTTTTTTGTAACTGAGGGGGCTAGGAGTCACATCCTGCACAGCATATAAAACACTACTAGCATATAAAACACTAATTTCATGTAACACTGGGGATTCAGTAAAGTTCAGAAGAAACTATCTGTGGGAAGAAGTTACATCATGCACGTTAAAAAAATAAATACAAGTATAAAAATAAGAAAGCACTTGTCCACCATATTAAGTGTTAGCATGCATTAATACCAAATCCCTTTGAAAATCTAGATCCCTACAAAGAAAATTACTTTTTTCCAGCCAAAAATAGACTGTCCTTACTGTCCCCAAAAATTTGCCGAACTGTATCCTGGTACATTCACTGGGTGGCACATTATGCACAGGTGACAGGTAAGTTTACTCGCCTTTAGAAGGTAGTTGAAGGGAGCGTGTCACAAGCCAAAACAATGAAGGATAGCTATACTTAAATACTTACAGTAATAAAGGTAGAGGTCTATCAGGTTTGTACAACAACCTAGCTTCAGGTAGATGAACAAAGAAAAACTCTGACCCAACACCACCACGCAGTTCTGCTGTTCTAAACAAGCTGTACCCTCTCCGTATCTCCAGATGGCAAGACAAATTAAACCAAAAAACAAAAACAAACACACACCAAAAAAAAGAAGAAAGTCCTGAGATGCTGTTGGAATGCTCTGGGAACTGCCTGAAAGACCCCTCCTTCTGAGACCCACGTATCAAAACTGGGTGATTCGCACCATGACCACGCTCAGATCAATTATTACGATAACGACTGGAAATGCAGAACACAGCAGTGGTCACACCAGCTTCAGCCCCTGCTCGCAGACAGACAGGTCTGTTGCGCACCACTGGCAACAACAAGCAGCTGAAATGTCCTGAGTTTCAGTACAAAACCTGCACAAAGATGCCTGAAACCACCCTGCAATATTAAGCTACGACACAGGAAAAATTCTCATCATGCCACAGCTTACATTTAAAGCTTAAATAGCATTAGCTCAAATACTTTGCTGAGAATTGAATTTCAACTATTAGACTTTAGTTAAAGGAAAACAGGTACCCCCCCCTCACCTGGCTGTTTTTTGCTGCTGTTCGGCACTTCTCCGTTGGTCACTGGCTGCTTATTTGTGACAGTGCTGCCTCCTGACTGGCCGTTTAATACTTTAGGAGTAGATCCCAGGTTTGCAGCTATAACTGGTAACTGCTGACCTCGTTTCAGAAGCTGTTTCTGTTCCTGGTGTCGAAATCGCGGTGGTACTTCACGAGGAGGGTATCGAGGCAAGGTCTGCTGCTGCTGACTGTTGGCTGTGGCCCGCTTGGCATTATTATTAGTGCTGGTTACTGTGGAAGTGCCGTTAGAGGTGACAGGCTGAGGCTGGCTTACACTTGTCTTTGTTTGTTCTGGCACTACCCCCACCCCCAAAAAAAAGAAAGTTGGACAAAGTTATTCATAGGAACAGCAACTTCAAAAACTGAAGACTCAGTCAATATTCTTAGATGTGTTTATAGATTATGTAATGGTAGCATTTTTTCCAATTCCAGTTGTAACTCATTCCCCATTAACAGCTCTATTATCCCATAATCCCACAGCTGTAACAGCACAGATCTGGAAGCAGAAATGTGTCTTGCTATCACTCCTAACACAGTTATCTCAGTTCAAGTACGCTGCTACTAACAAGCTTTCTATAGCTTTACCTGGCAGATCAGCACTATGCCAGTTTATTTTGGCATTTAAACTTTATTTTGAAAAATAAGTACTAAAAAAAAAAAATCAATCTTACTCCAATAGGAAACTTAAGTGTTACACACAGAAAAGTGTTACGGTTTCGCACAGAAAGAACAAGCAGTGAGCGGGACATGCAGAACGTATCGTCAAGAGTTCCTTGCTTCGTCAACCCCAACACCCAAGCAGAAACGCATTCACACCCTGAAGTCAACGTCGCCCGCAGGAAAAGCTAACAGGACTGGCAGCCGCCCCGCACAGCTCGGCAGGACTGTGCCCACGTTCATCAGTGTGCAACTCCAACTCCAAATTACCTTTCAGTCTTCATGGCACGGCCACTTCGAGGCAAGATGAAGGTCAAATAGTTTGCAGAAGACCACTGTGAGTGAACACACCAAACTACACCATCCTCAGCTGAACATCTCCACCCCAACCAGCAGAAAAGCAAAGGTGGCAAGCATGGGGGTGCTCAGGTACGGGTAACCGGTTAGGAAACCGGGCTCACCAGACTGGAAGGAATACTGTGACCTGCTGGATGCGTGTTTCCTGGTGCCACTACCACTCATTCCCACCACTGTAACCCGTCAGCTGTACTTCCAATCCCTCACATAACCGATATTCTAATATACCTTTCGCATTTCTTGGATGAAATAGCCATAAGGCATATTTACATTCACTGTGGAACCTTTCGAGATACCTCGAGACTTGATCGTGACCTCCCTCAACACTGACCTACCTATGTGGTCCAGTCACCATCTCTACTCAGAGCTCCACCAAACGAAACTGGAAGTTTTAGAAGTTACTGAAAGAAAAATAGTTTAACTTGCACAGCATTCCTGCTGCTAACAGCAAGGGCATGGCTCGGTACTGCAGCTCCTCTGGTGACAAACGTCTGAAGAGGATCCTGCTAGCTACAGGTCACTCCGTCCCCCGCAGCACAGCCTCTTCTGGGCCCATACAGCCAACCGAGGGGAAAAGTCACCCAGGTTAAGGACTCATTCCCACACTTTTTTAATTGAGACACTGTGAGAGAAGAGTTCAGGGCGCAGCACCATCCAACTGCTCCAAGGGCATCTCTCAGGAGGTGGCAGGCTGGGGAAGAGAGCCGACCCTGCGTGCGAGGAAAGAGGGAACCCGAGGCAGCCACTACTGCTCGGGACCAGCAAGGCTGGGCGAGGCGGCACCCGACGACAAATCGGGGTTCAGTTACTGTAAGGCTGTATTTATTTTCAAGAACAGCTTTGTACACCAGCAGCATCTAAGTGCACGCGACTTGTGGCTTAAGAGCAACATCCTTAAACCATTTCCCTGCTGCGTTCCACTGAACGACTTCCCGGCCTGTCAGCAGCAGGAATATCGTTACTACAGGACTGAAAATGTCATTTTCTGGGGCTTTTTAGATTTTTTGGTTTTGTTAAAAGACCATTTTATCATTCACTTTCAGGAACAGATACATGTAATACAACATAAAAATGAAATTTAAAAAAGCTGCTTAAACTTTTGTTTGAAGAATCGGTCTGAACACTGTCAATGTTACTTACGACTTTTTTAAAAATTTCTACTATAATACACAGTTACATATTTTGCAAAACACAAGCGTGAAGGCCTTCAGAATAAAACATCACCTAAGAATCAGCGGCTGAGCCGTGTTTTAATGGACTCCTGGATTTAGGCTGCTTAAGCAAAGCGCTCGGGAGCCCCGTGCTTCCGAGGCGGCAGGCGCCGGCGCGCGGCGTGCGCCCCAGTTCGGCTGCTCCCCTCCGGCTCCGCAGCCCCCAGCACCCCTGCTCCCACACAGCTATGTCACAGCTGACTGGAGGACGACAGAATCGAGGAGAGCAACGGCCACGACATAAGTCGATTTAATGTACAGAGCATGGGGAGCAGAAGGTATTCAAAAGCTATTAGATAAACAGGTAAGCGGATAAAAATCACTAACATCCTATCAGATTCCATCAATTTGTTCCCTGTACAAAAAAAGTAGGTAACTCAGATCAGATCCTTTGCACAACGTTTTGATGCATATAATGCAGTAACAAATTGGGACCAAAACTGAATTTCATAATTAAAAAGAAGACTTAAAGAAATCTAATTCCACGTATTCCTTTTCAAATTTCCTGGTTTAAAAATAATGAAAATAACTGAAAGTGACTAAGCTGGGGAGGGGGGAAGGGGGGGGTATTATAGCAAATAGCTCAGAATTTGTCAACAATTTAATGCGTAAGCACTTAGCACATGCCTGTAGTCTAGGTACTGCACCAAGCTTTGGGAAAAAAAAAAAATTCCCCACATACCACAATCTGTGTAACTACTGCCCAAATCCTAACTCTGTGATCTATCGCTAGGCCTTCTGCTACAGCTGACCCACGTGAATTACTCTTTCTAGTTTGCAGCACAGCTCAGCCTACACCCGAGGTGTGCTGACAGCGATAGGCAGAAACCCACCACACCATTATCAGCCAACCCACGGGCCCACGGTAAGGGCACCACGCCGGGACACGTGCAGCCTCCTGCACGCTGTAGTGAAGCTGTCTGGGTTTTTTTAACTGTCAGCTTAAGTGGAAACTACACCTCGCTTAAGGAGGTTTTTAATCCAACACAGAACACCCCATAACATGGTCAACGACAGAGACTCCGTTTTCCTACACTCCTGCTACCGCTCAGATACCATTGCTCCTCTCAGATGAAGTAAAACCATTTCTGCCTGACATTCCACGAGGTGTCCGAACGGAGTTGCAAGCAGCATGCTTAGAGCAGTACTGCAACACAGCAGCATTAACGCTTTACTTTCCTAATTAAAGCTGCTTGAAGACAAAGCGCGTTTTATACCCTAATCCAATGAACTTGCAGGTAATCGAATCGCTTTGGACTATAAAAGAGGGCAACTAACAAACACGCCACTTTCTGCCAAGCCAGCTCCTCAGCTACAACGTGAACAAGACTTCACGGTTTAAGAAAATTCTATTTCTCAAACATTCTATGCATTCATTTCCTTAGCAAAGGTGCTAATTCTTTCTACTATGATCAGCAAACTAAACAGAAAGCCACCAGATAACCAGGCTGTACTAAAGCATACACAGAGCTTGTGTTTGCCTGTTACTTTCAGATTGAAACACATCAGAAGTGCCACAGAATTCCCTCGCCTTCCTTCCCTCAGCACCACAGAGTAATCTTTACGCTACACAACTTCTCCTGTCCAACAATTTCTGGTCCACAACTTCTCAGAAGACTAAATAATACATTAATATTCCAATATGGCTACTGTAAATTCCAACACCCCTTAATAATTATCTTCATATTTTAATTCATTATAAACAAGTTGCTTGTTTCATAAAAGTTTGTTCTGCACGCCAGTATTTTATTTGGAACCATATTAAGGCAGCAAGATAATACTACCAGACTTACAGTCTATCGCAGTTATTTTTCTTGACTAGTACTAGCAAGTTTACAGAAACAAACATTAAAACCGACAGATTTTCATAAAGAACAAACCTGCTGAAAACCCCCAAAGCAGGGGACGGTGAAGTTACAGTTTACAGAGAGATTCCAAAGACAGACGCTTCCAACTTGTGTTGCTCTCCCACTCTGCAGATTTCATTAGAAAATGGAGGAGAAGCATGGTGTCATTTTACTGCTCCAGGAGCGCTGCCTGCCAACTCCTCCTGGAGTAGGGGCCCAGTGACTTAAACTCCCCCTCCAATAAAAAAAATGGCAGCAGTTTGAATAACTTTAATGCAGATGGAAAACAGTTTCTCACTCGCACAAAATCAGCGTGCAAAGCTCAGCTCGCCCTCCACACCACACAAAGAGCAGCACCAAGCTGTCATTTCACTGCTTCTTGCTGCTGCTGGAGCTGCCCTCTCCAAAACGTATCGCGCCGTCTGCCTGCGCGTCATGCCCCAAAGAGTTGTCAGTGCTGGAATGCTGAAGGGCAAACAGAGGAAGTCTGGCTTTCAAGCTGACACACGTAAGATGTAGTGCTAGAATTTTCGTTGTGGAAAAATGGCCGCAGCTGTAAGCTCAGCTAGCTGATCTGGAAAATATCTAACTGTTTGCCAATTCATTAACCCCTGAAGAGCCGCACAAAGGTAAGCTGCACGCCATTCCTACGGGCCGTTTAACAGCCAGCGTTTGGGATTCTGTTCAGTTTCGCTGTTTGCTTTCAAGATTTAAAAGCTAATATAACAGTTTTTCCAATCAGGAAAGCATAGTTAGGCAAGTGAAAAAGAAAAAAAACAACAAAAACACCCTGACAAAAAACAGAAGAGTTAGTGTATTCGGGCAATTTTGCTTCAGAGAGGAAAACGAGTAAGAAGTTTCCAAGGTGGGAAATATGAGTCAAAGATTTCAATTCCACACCCAGCTATTTTTAAAAGCACTTTCTGCTTCAGTGGTTGATTCAAAGTTTATTCTGTTCTGCAATAAAAGTAGTACTTTATGCCTCTGCCTTCTACAAAGCAGGGGAATTCAGAGCTGAAGACGGACAGAGGGTTTCAGCTCCAGCTGTTTCGCACAGCACAAAAGCATTCAGAACAGCTAACCACAACGCTGGCACCAACACAAACAGTCCTGTTCCACTTCTATCAATCACTTCACCCGGGTATCACATACAAACATTGAAGCGTGTGTGCAAAAAGATCTTTCATGTCATAATGAAATCTCGTTCTGCAGAAGCACACCGTGATTACTGGAGTGAGCACGTACAACAAAACTCAGACAGTCTTCTTAAACAGCATTTACCTTCGGGCTTGGCTCATCATTAGCTACTTGCGGCCACAGCACAGTTTGCAGGGTCTTGTTTTAGAAGTTTAGGAAAAATGGATTGGTTCGTCTGTCTTTAATAGCACTGACATTAAACACAGCAAAAATACGTATTTTGCCAAGCTAGAAAGAATACCACAACAACTGACAATTCCACAGTATTCTCAACAAACAGGAAAAAATAAGTATCATTTGGAAGTCCTTAAAATGCCTGGTACAAGAGCATTTTGGCGGGCACTTGCTGATGTACGAATTTGTTATACTAGCTGCTGTACAAACAGAGAAACCTTCCGCTTAGCGACTAAACAATGCATTCATCTAACTCCTATGAACTGCCTCTTCCCTCTTTTAATAAAACCAGATGTATAAAACTAGACAGGTTAGAATATTTGAAATCCACAGGAATGACATACATGCATTTTTAATGACAATACTACAGTATTGAAATGCTACTTATGCCAGAAACATTTATATTAGCATCATCTTCACTATTTCCATTCCCAATCCTGAACAGGAAAAAAAAAATCAGCCCTCTTTACTTTCCCAGGAAGGTAGTCTAATTTTACATGAACACTGGTAGCTACTTCAGTTGATACAACAGCAATTTCTACCTTAGCGAAAATAACATTTTGGATCCATCCAAACTACGCTTAAAATCAAGAAATAACATCCCTGCCCACCCCCACCACTTAACCAGCTACTTTTCTGAAAGAAGGAACATAATTCTGAATTATTTAGAGATCCTATACTCTTGTATTTTATCTTCAGCTCATGCACAGAATAAATTATTCAAGACATTAACGCGATGGAAACTTGGAAACTAATGAAACATTAATTTGCATCCTGAATACAAGCAGGCAAAACTGTTGAAACAATGAAAGAGCTATACTCTTGCGTATGTGCAACATACGCAACGAATATTGTTCCTACAGAAACTGCTGCAAAAAGTTGCCTGCCTGAATCCCACAAGGTCTGTACTTCTGCAGGACTGCCAGCTTCTGTCTCTGACAACTCTAAATTCCCGCTAAACTTCCCGAAAGACCCTTTCAATAATAATGTACCATTAAAGTTGGAACTTCGTGCTTCCATCAGTAAACATTAGGTCTCCAAGTAAAGGAGGGGGGAATACAGATACGTAATAATAAAAAATTACCTTGTCCTTCAAAAGAAAGGCATTTTCTTTCAATTTGATGATTACCACCAGGTATCTGAGCAGAATTACTGCCCTCCCATCTCCACGCTATTTTTAGCCATTTGCTTTTGCAGCCTCAGCCCTGGTGTGACGTACGGATGCCAGCGCAGCGTAAGTACGTCGGTCAAATGTTCATTCCAAATGGTCATCATTATTTACAGCAAAGTATTTTATCATTTCCTCTCATCAGGATCTTTTCAGATATTGTTTACTTCAGAATAAAACCAAACACTTTCACAATTCTTTAAATCTGGTACATTATCTGAGAAGCCTCGTGGCAGGAATATACACGAGAAAACAAACGCTTAGCCTGTACTTCAAATGCAATTTCATGTGCTGCTTGGAAGAGGGTGATTTAAAAAACAAGTGAAGAGTATTTATTTATTAGAATACTCTTCCAGCACCTAATAATAAGTATTCAGTCCTGTGCCTACAGGCAAACAGAAATCCCACCCGATTTCAGCGCCCAGAGTCAGGCTGGCAGGCCAGGACCCGCAGTCAGCGCAGCGAAACCCCCGGGACGGCTGCACGCACAGCACATCAGCTCCCACTGCCGACAGCGGCCACGGGAGGGGTGTGCTCACACGCCTGCAGCCCCCGTGCCCTGGCAGCTCCCTCTGCCTCCCGCCATCGATGCTCCGTGACACACACCAGCCCCCTCAGCCTCACCCCGCAGAGCTCCCCGGGACACAGAACCCGGGCCGCCCTCGTTCCCCCGCAGAGCAGCCGCACGCACCAAAAACCGACTGGTCCTACTCAATCTATTGTCCTTCCTTCATTTAAACACCCAGAGTAAAGCACGCATTGCACCTAAGTAAACGAGATGTCGACGTGTCTCCTGACTCCTGGTAACTGGTACTGCAGTCCTCGGCAGGAGAACGGGCGCGTTTTTTACGCGGAGAACCTGCCTCCTCCACTTCAGCCACATGGGAAGCAGGGCGCTTCTTCCAACGCACACCTCCGTTGGCTTCTCTGCCTCTTCTCCAGGGCAGCACGTCCTTCACCATTTCACCACCCTCAGGCCAGAACAGCACCTCGAACACTTTTTGATTTTTCCAACAGTAACTGTATCTCCGCTAAGCAGGGCTTCCAAGCTCCTGTTTCCACCACTACTCCCGTAGGTATTAAATTAAACCCAATGTTCCCAGACAACAGGGATTCAGCAAGCACCCCACATGATCACCTACGCAATTATGTCCACCTTCCACCTAACAGGTTATGTGCTACAATTAAAAAGAAAGTGAAAAGAATATTTTTTTTCCCCCTTTAAGGAGCTGGCTGGAATCGAGGTATGTATAAAACCCACAAACATCCAGAAAAACTGCGGTGTTCCCAGCCTGCCACTGAACATCGACATTACGGCCTTCAGATACCGTCATCTTCATCATTTTGTGAGGATGAATCCTCCACATGCAATAGTTAAAACCCGACGTACCAATTAGTTGCCTATCAAGCATTCCCAACCCCAGCTGCACTTAGAATATCTGGAAACCGAGCTTCAAACAGACCACTACGTGGCTCTACACACGGTCACACCTGAAGCGTTAGACTGTTTGTGTACTTTTCAAACAAAGCAAAAAATGGGAAGGAAAAAAGCAAATAAGGCAACGAACTCAAGGCATGTTCTGTACATGCCTGATGCTGTGCAAGTAATTAAGAATGGAAAGCAGGAAGAACAGAAGCCTCCGATCCCTGGAATAAACCCTAAGCCATTACTCTTCTGGTCTTTTGTGGTGACTGTTTGAAAAAGCGCAACTGAAGTTTCAAGCATCCCATCTTTTAGTCTGAGAAGAGCTGTCAGGTGACTCAACTGATTCAACATATTTAGAAATGCAGACATAATACATGGAATAGGAATAACTCTAGAGTAACTTACCTTTGATTTTTTGTTCAATGGCCTAGGACAAGAAAAAAGAAGTGTCAGTGACTTGTGCAGATGAGAGAAAAACCACATGTGCACGTGCTGCTTCATCACGCGGCACGAGCCTTTGACTGTCCTCTTCTAAAATATTTTAAAGTTATTTAATTATCTACTTCAGAAACGTCTCTCTAATCAACCCATGCCTATTATTCCTTACGCCTAGAAAGCTGTTTAAATGTTCTAGAGACAAAATTAATTTGAAAGATAACTACATGAAACAGACTGAATTAAACTTGCAAATTAAGAAGTTTGAAGTGAGCTAAAAACTGTGCCTGGAAGCAAGGAACCTCTACCACTTTCACCACAGAGTACAGCAGGGGAAGAGGGAGGGGCCTAGAAATTTAAAGGAAGTAAGAAAATGCATGCAAAAGCTTTAAGTCTTTCATTTCCAAGATTCAAGTGGTTACACCGGTGATATGGCCAAGATGAGAGATCTATCTGAACAAAGTTTTATCATAGGATAAAAATGGGAAGAGAAATAGTTCTTGTACAGAAGTGCACCTTAATTGTGCAGTTTTAACTATAAAACATAGTGAAACCGACTTCATGAGGGACCGCTCAAAAGCACAAATCATAGCTCTTCCTACCTGAATCTACAGTGTTCTTAACTACCACTTTCAAAATGCACTATCGCAATAACAAACTGAAATTTTATTTGATATGGTCGCTGTGGTAACTGCATACAACTCATTTTAATTATGATATTGCATATATTCATAGTATGTGATAAATCTGCGATAACACTTAAGTTATGACTGTCTATAATTAAAACCTTGAGGAGAGAGGAAAAAAGAGCACAGATGAACGCAAGAAAGATTTATTGATTCACTGATCTGATGTAAGACTTGGTTAGATTCAGACATTAGCGCTGTCAGGGCTGACTACTGAAACTTTACTAATGACGACTCAGTGCCACAGCCTCGCTGGTCTTAAGGAAATCAAGAGTACATTAGCATAAAAACCCTCTTTTTCAACTTCTTAAGCTGACAAATGCAAGGACATATACAAAAATTTAAGTTATACTGTCCAATAGCTCAAAATGTAGACTCTTGCTCCCAAGAAACCTCCAGCACAAGCTTTTCAATTTTTTTTTATTTATGCTCTTAGGAGATTACTAAAAATAGCTAGAGACTGCAAAATCTGTTCTGAAGAAAATCCACTCTACTAACAGTAATGCATCTGCCCCTGGAATTAAGAAAGCAAAAATAAAGCCAATGGCTGCTTGCATGAGCGTATCGGACCATGTTCATTTTCAGTTCTGCCTACCTTATCCTTATTGCCCCGACTCCTCCAACCCCATCGCCCCTCCTCCTCCCCTTCCAAAAGGCAATCGCTGCACTTGGGGCCACTACAGAACGTCACAACTTCTCCTGATGCTTTGTTCAACAAATATGGTTTAAAAAAAATTATTCTGAAGACTTGGGAAGCTTTGCATGCCCTTCTCCAGGGTACTGTACACACAGCAGCCAGCTTGGAACCAAGTGTTCAAAACGCATCTTCAGACGAGCACAACAAGGTGCACGAGCACAACAGCTGACGTCCCACGGAACTGGGGTGGGATGGGGTGGGATGGGGTGGGGCACAGCATCCGGATGCGAGCACTGCTCAGCTCTGGGCAAGGTTATGCTCTGTCAAGTGCCGCTCCTCCGCGATTGCTGCTGTTCTACTGCTACTCCTTTCAGCTCACATTATTCAAAGACTACAGGGTATGTACAAAAGCCAACCACTAGCTTCTCCTTCCACAGTATGATTGCATGATGCTTTTTCATCTCTTGCTGTGCTTATATACGTGTTTAGAGCTTACTCTCAACATTTGAACTGCAACAGAAACAAACCAGAAGATTACTTTCAGTTCTGCCGTAGCTTCACTTAAATGAGCTTGACCTGAGTTAAAACATCAATTCACCAGTTTGGCACGTGACCCGTGAACAAGAGAATGAGACAACTTAGACTTTTTTAAATTTTGTGGGGGTTTTTTTCTGCTTCTGACTATCCACAGCACCCGAAGAGATCAGCAAAGGGAAAGGGTCATAGGATAAGTCTACTGACTGCTTTTTCTACTAAGGTGCTATTCTCTAAAAGAAAAAAAACCACAAACTTGAACATATTTCAGCTAGGGACTTGCAAAATACATCAGTGCTTGATGCACAGTTAAATGCTTTAAAGTTTTTGCTAGAGAACCTATGGCTGATACTACCAACCAGTACATTCTTACAAGATCAAACAGAAAAACTTAACTTACAAAACAAAAAGAACAATTTTGGTCAATCTGAAACTACTCCTGAATATTAACTGAACAGAAAAGGGATTCTCCCTTCCTTGTGACCTACATTAACAAGTTTTCATTTTAATCTCGAATCAAGCCACATCTGTACTAGGATTTTTTTTTTTTGAAACAGCTAAGTTAACTGACAGTTGTTTGCTACCATGGGTTTTTTTTGCTACCAGAGGTATATTCTCTTGAATCTAGACCAGGATGAAGCTTCTCCAAGAATGCACATGAGCATCCCTGTGGCATCCTACTCCTCCTTCCGCAGAAGCTGCTCAACTTCCTGATGTACAAAGTCCACACCTCCACATTTTGTTACTCTGAGAATACAGCACACCAGCAAAAACCTCTGGCTTCTGAAGAACATTCTAGCAGGTGCTCCATGTCTGATCTCTCCACTTTAAAAAAATATTTATGCATTTATTTCTTCTACAAATTACACTCAAACATGCCTTTCAAATTGATGAAATAACTAAATTTTGGAGGACAGTCAGCTGTGAAGAACCACATTTAAAAGATTCAAATTCTGCAACTAAACCAGCTCCTTTCCCGTTACAACTTCTGATTAAGTAAGAATTCCAACAGGAAAATGAGTTACAAATTTATAGTTGAGGTCCAAAAATTATTATGCAGCTTTGCTGCCAGCTACTGAAAAGAACCTCTCATTCTGAAACACAAGCAAACAGCTCATCTAGGAGCACCCCTCCAGTACTACTGCATTTAGATTTGTCACAAGATTAGACATACCTAATTTTGTACAGGGGCACAGTGACCACCTTTATTTCGGCCAACAAACAAAGAAGGCTGATTATGGATTTTTTTACTATATAATAAATGCCTAGTATTAGTCAATGGAATCAAAGAAAAACTGCTAAGCAGGTTCGCTTTGCTACCACCAGGTAGCAAACACAAGCCTGAAATGGACATGTTTTTAAAAAGAGATTTACAAGCCCTTCTCCAGCTTAGGGTCAATATTTAGAATCAATGATTAGTATCTTGACAGGAAACCAGAATTCTGAAAGGTTTACAAGCATTTCTGTGAAGTTTCCATCCCCAAACACCTTTGCTGCCAGTATTTTCATTTTTATCCACCTTCCCTAATGGAAAATGTGTTATGACACATGTTTCCATATTGAAGGATAAAAACACATATTAAAGTAAGGATACAGCTGGAAGCCACAATCTTAAAAAAATAAAATGGTAATTTTATTCTACTAAGAAATGCACTAACACCGAGGAAGTTTTTGAACTTGAAACCGCTTCAACTGACAGTCATGAAAAGAATGGTCATCTCAGAAGATTATTTAATCTCTGCAGAAAGTGTATGCAATGCCAATTAAGTTATTTCGATATGTCAGTTACCACTAAGTAACAGACTATATTTAAAGCTTAAAACATTAAATCAAAAAGAAAACACTTCTGGATAACAACATCTAAACCAGTATTTACTAGTGATGAAACAGCGGTAACCCACAAGCACGGGCTTTTATTTTTTAAATGTTCAACATACCTTTTTTTGAGCAGCTTCCTTCTTCTTCTTGTCTTCTTTTCTCTTTTTCCTTTCTTCCATCAACTGTTCTTCCTCTTCTTGCACTAAATCCCTGAACCACACAGTTTGTAATTAACTCTCCCAAAGTACAATCTGTACACACTCAGATTCATTTTAAAACAATTATTTCACAGTGACACAGAAGGAACTGGGGAATTTTACTTCTAATTGGATAATATTTCTATAGGGACTAGGTACCTTCACTGCAAATCACAAGTGACAAAACTTTAAGAGCAGATGCAGTGTCAAGCTACACGTAAGATTTTCTTTCTTTCCAAAACCTACAATGAAGGCTTAGACATTAATTTGATTCAAGAGCCAGTGCAAATCCAGATGCTATTTAATCTCTACCTGCTATTGCGAATTCCAATGACTGAGAGCTCACACATCCCCGTGTCCCGCTGCCACGGGCAAGCGGCTCCGACCCAGCACGGAGCTTGATTACCCTCAGCACAGCCAAGCAATGGGCTCCTTCCCAGCCACGCGCCCGCTTTCGCAGCAACACCGATGCCCAGCCAGCCATGCAGCAATCTGCATCTGCTCACTGATCCTAAACACCACCCCTGCCAAGAAACAACCACTGCCACGCATCCTCCTGCCGGAGCAGCGAGCCAGTTCAGCTGGCTGTGTGTCTGTTCAGCTGGGACTGCGGACAGGACACACGCGCCAACAGGCAGGAATGTGACCGAAGAGCACGGTCAGCCCAGAGCTTCTGGTGGCAGAGGAAGTTTAGAGCACTTTAAATGGGTGACAAAACTGTAACTTAACTGAAGTGAAAGCAAAACCTACTACGCTAATTTAAATTCACTTAATACAAAGTTTTACATGCTCAAACAGGCGGCCTAGCAGCAACCTCACTTTCCAGATTACGCAGTCTAAAAACAGACTTCAGCAACAGCAAGACAAAAGGGAGAACATGGAGAGTATAAAAAGCAGAAAGAACTGAAGACATGCAAGCACACCTACAAGCTATCAGGGTCAGCAGGATAATGAAAACAAACCTTTTTTTAAGGCCATGCTTGGAGAGATGCAGTGATTCTTGCTAAGAATGAGAGTAAGCTCCACACAAACACAGCCGACAGAAAAGACCGCGGGAACAGGCAGACAAGAAAGCATCTGGGCTGATGGCACAAAAAGCTCGTGACAACATGGAATGTGCACCTGAAGATCAGTTAGTTGTTTTGTACATGAGAATAAGAACAATTGTTCACAAAAGAAGGATTTTGAAGTTTAGAAAGCAACCATAAAAGCTAAATATAAAAGTAAAACCCTGGTGGCAGTTTACTTTTGTTAGAACACGGTAAGACAGAGGGAGAGGCAGCCTACTAATATTCAGTTACTTCAAAGTTTGAGATTCAGAGAATAAAGCACTTTTGTGTACTAGAAAGCCTACTTGCAAGACTCTTATTTGCCCTTTCAGGGTCAGCAACGTTCCCAAGCTCAGAAGCTTGGAAGCTTTTGGCCCACAAGCCCTGACCATATAGCCAGGTGGACAAGATTAAAAAAAATAGATTGAAACCGTTTTTCCAGGCCTCCTTCCGAGGCACATATCCAGGTTTCAGCAGACACCCCTCTGACGTCCCGCCCTCCGCCCCAGCTCCACCACACATCCACCCGCTGGCTGGGCAACCGCGCCCTTCAGGCAAGTCCCCATTTCTACGATGCTCCAAATGGGACCTAGGAACAAACTCCCCATGTGTTAAGTAAAGGAAGACGACACCAAGTTTACCCTCTGAATAACCTTCAGAGATTTGTGTAAGTCTATAAAAAGTCTATAGTCTATAAATGTAAATAAATATAAAATATAAGAATCATCATTTTGGGTAACTGAAGCAGTTTTCTCAAATCTATTTTTATTACTAGTAATACTGCCAGACAACAGTTATACTTTATCTAGATGGTAAAAATCAATTTGTCTGGAGGGAAGAAAGTTTTATTTTCACAAAATTAACAAGTATTTATTTACTTAATTACAAATCTCTTTTCCGATTTCTCTCTGTAAACAGAAACCCTTTGGAGCATGGCTACATGTATCTGCAGAGCAACTAATACAAACAGAAATCGTTTACATCCCTGCTTGCAGAGATCTTTGTTTTCACTGCAAATCCGATTACATCCTCCACTTGTTTCTTTTCCCAGTGCTCCCTTCTGCTGCAATAACACTGATTTATGGTATATTCAGCATCCCTTCTCTCCTCTGCCACTTTTAGGGTGCCTGTTAAAAGCACCAGCAACTCCTGCTGCATGTGTTAACAAAAGCAGTCTGACACTGCAGGTACGTACCAGAGGCAGAGCTGCAGCACGACCTGACAGCGAGCAGCCAAGCAACATCAGGATTCTTTCCACGGTATCTACACAGCAACGTACGACCGACAGACCACAGACCAAATTCTGTCGTTTAAGATTTTCTAATAACAGACAGCAAGCAGGAGTTTTTTTCTTTTTTAAAAGAATTGCTTCTGATGTATTAAGATATGCAAAATAAAAAAATCCTAAAAGTGTTCTTTCTGGCACCCCTCTATATTTCAGTTGTGCTGCAAGACAAATCACAAACTATCAAATGCAACTTGGCTATTTTGCATTTTATCATAGTTTCATCACCTGGCTGCGAGACTGAGGACAGTCTTACTGCAAAAAGCAATCTTGCATTTGCATTTAGGCATCAAAAATTATTTCACAGACAACTAAGAGATTATTATTATCATGTAACTACAGAAAACAATTACAGCTGGCCAGTTTCATCCAAAGCAATCCCTCGGATACTTTGCAAATTTGCAGTAATGATTAACCTGCAGCCACACCTGCGCTACCAAGGTGACACACAAGTCAGTTTTGTCCCTTGCTGTCTTGCATCCTGCGCATTTGTAACCAAACTGATGTCGGCAACAGTGACCCTCAGCTTCAGCTAATTTGGAATAGTCCAATTTTTAACGAGCAGTTCGAATCGGTAAACAACACAAGCAGCATGTAGGTCTGAAATGAGTCTAGAAAAAATAGCTTCTATACGTCACAGGTCATTTTCGATAGAGTGCACGATTCATTTACAGTTATTTCCATACAAAGAAGAGTCACTGACTCCGGCAGGTGGTATTTCCTGAAGTATCACTGAGAGTAAGAGACATCTAATCCAACGGAAAAGGCCAAGCACCATGCCATCTTCCCATGGCCAGGAAAGTCGTGTCCACTGGCCGTCTCCTCTCACAGCCTCACTGCTCTGCGCATAACGCACAGCTGCCCTGCACGAACGCTGCCGGGCTGGCGCCTCCCAGAAGCACGAGCTCCACACGCATGGTCGACGAGCAGTTCTCTGCCCACCTCGTCCTAAGATCACCCCCGGAGAAAGCACCAGCGCCAGCAGGCTGTGCAACGGGAATTCCTGTCACCTTCCCACGACGTCCTCTTTCCCGACGGCTGCCTAGATTCCAGGAGGGAGCAAGCTGTGATCCAGAGCAACCGTGCTGAAGCAGCAGCCTGTTCTGGAGGCTGTCCTTCCTGGGGTCTACCCGGCACTGGGTGGGCACGTCTGAACATAAGATGGGGTGAGCTGCAAGCCCTCAGCAAGAGAGAGGACAC
>Ga0065711_1036397_pt1 | contig 21038 bp, 15 predicted proteins | sample Hoacrofraction12_FD_59098 | JGI IMG/M metagenome (GOLD analysis project Ga0065711, IMG submission 59098) | Hoatzin crop microbial communities from Cojedes, Venezuela - Epithelial fraction 12 v2 (version 2) | ecosystem: Host-associated > Birds > Digestive system > Esophagus > Crop | place...
CCCCTCCGGCCCTGCCGACCGGGCCGGCCCTGTCCTCCCCTCTCGGCGCCCAGCAGCTCCCCTCGGCCTCGGCCTGCCAGGCCGGGCGGGGCGGCGGCGGGCACCAAGCCGGGAGAGGGCAGGGAGGGAGCGGAGGGCCCCTCCCGGCTGGAGCCGGGGCACAGAGGGCTCCTCGAGCGCTGTCCCCGCCGAGAGCCGGGTTCCGGTGCGAGAACCGGGGACAGAACGGCTGCTGGAAGCCGGGCTGTTTGCCCGCCGGGCCACGAATCTGTGAGGAGAACGGGCCTTGGGCAGAGCCTCCAAGGAGAGCCGGCCCTCCACGTTGGAAGGCGGCATCCCCGCCCGTCTGGAGACAGCCTCGGCTGTCGGGAATCGCGACACGCGTCAAGTTGTTCCCCGGAGCTGACTCCCGCCAGGGAACTGAGTGTCCAGGGACGCGGGCCGAGCTCGGCGGCCTTGGTCACAGCCGCCGTGTGCCGGGGTTCGGGGAGCGCCCGGGCGCTCGGCGTGGTGGTCGCCAAGGGCTGGGTGGTGAGGCGCTTCACCACACCTCCCTTCTTCTAGAAGTCAGAGACTGAGGAAGGAGAAACAAGTCTATGCGCTGGGTGGTGAGGCGCTTCACCACACCTCGTTTCTTCTGGAAGTCAGAGACTGAGGAAGGAGAAACAAGTCCGCTGACGGGTCGCTTACGAACTGTGCGGTAATACCGGCGTGAACACATGCCAACATTTTGGTTCTAGAGCTCAGGCAAAATGACCGTAAACGGTACAGTCAAGCATATTTTTAGTAAAAAAAAAAAAACTAATATTGTTAAAGAACACACAGATTTTCACCTTAAAGAAAGCAAAAGGGAGTCAACACTTGTGAAAAGCCAAATGTTTTAACGCAGAGTTCCCGTGAATGAAAGCAGACGTAGCAATGTGAAGCAAAATCTCTTTCACTCTGGAATGTACGGATTGTGTACGGGCTTACAGCGGAGCTAGTAATGTATTACTTGACCTATTTTTTTAAGCCAATGAAAGATTTAGGTTAACTTCATCATCGTGTGTTTTTAACCACTTTCTCCCAGAAACGCAGCAGCATTTTCTAAAGCTACTGCACGTTACGGTGCCTATACAACAGCCTCTTTTTTTGAGAGCAGAAGTCTCTTGATATAGCCTGATCGTGATTCCATTAAAACAAGAAGTTTTGCTCTTCATTCCCATAGTAGGCTCATTTAGCAAATTCTGATTGCAAATAAATGATGTTTAATTTTTTATTTCACGAAGAATCTTTATCTCATAAATGTTTCAATGCTAAGCACCCGAACTATCCAGGGAAAACGAAATTTTCTCATTACTGCAGCAATTTAGCTGCTATTTCAATCAAGAATGTCTGTAGTAGAGGCCTCTTTCATTCTTAACCTTAGGGAACGTATTGCGTAGACGAGAGACCTACAAAATGAGGAATCTTGAACAACCGACAGAAAAAATGTGCATGCGGAATATCTGTTAAAATTATTTTTGTTAGGTAACATATAGTTGGCTGAGGAAACAAGTTTCTGTACGATACAATCAGCAGAGATTGCACTGAACAGTAGAATGTATGTATTTAGCAGGTTATTTCCGACACTGAACATTCATATCACACTGAATTGTGCCACTTGCTCATGTTTACATGAACTATGAGAATTCAAACAATACACAAAATAAATTGTACTCTCTGCAAGCAAAGGAAGAATTCCAGCAGACAGTACAATCAGTCTCTCAAGAAGTATGAACGTACTGGTGTGTATTTGTTGGTTCTTCCCGCGCAGTCTTCAACCAAGCCTGAAGACGCCCTCACTCTCCAAGCCTAAAAGATGTCTGCCTACTGACATACCTACCTATCTGCCACCTGTGTGTGGTGTCTGTAACTTCACTTCATGGTAGACATTGCAAAAGGGGACATTTTTTTCTTTTTTTTTTCCTTCAAGGGGAATTTTTCACTATAAGATGCCTGTAAATGGAAGGTCAATTATGACAGGAAATCATATACTTTCAGATTCGTCTTGGAAGAGAAAAACACATTTGTAGAGGTTATATTAGAACTCATTCCCAGAATTGCAAGCACTTAGCAGAGAGCTGTTGGTACCATACTTTGCTAATATCAGTGAACCACTTCTTTTTACATTTATAAATATATATAATAACACACACTCTCTTTGCAATTGCTAACTAGAAATCTCAAGACAGAAAGGTATGTTTTTGACCTGGTAGGAATTCTATCAAGATCAAAATATCATCGTAATTCTGACATTCTTGAAGTACAAAATTAGTCTGTGTGACTGTTTAAAACATGGTTAAATAAACTGTTGACTTACCCCCAACTTTTTCTTTGATGGCTTTGACGGTTACAATAGTGCATTTAAAAATGATGAACGAAGCTTTGTCTTTATCTTGCTGAAGTAAAACTCATAGGTCTGTGCCATGCGGTAACAAGACACATACTGTTTTCAAAAAGAAAATGAAAATGCTGTTATATGATTTCCCAAACATTTTTAAGCTAATGCTAGCTATTTTTAAATCACATAAAGTGCTTTGAAGAGCTTGAGTGAACTACAGTTGCTCTTGTTTTGATTTTCCTTTACGGCTACTTCAGCCTCTCAAAAAACTAACAGCTCTGAAACTCTCTTTTTCAATCAAACTAATTAAGTGCTCGCTCTGTGGCATCCAGTCATGATAAGATAGGCTTAGGATGTGGTTGGGAAGCTAGCTGGCTTTACAGAATTTCGTTTCCAGGATAAATCTTACTCTGAAATGGTTTGTCAGCCTTACATAGACAAATAATGAAATTCCATCCTTAACTCAGCCTAGTCCTGTCCACGTAATATGTCAGATTACCCACTATTTCTAAGGTGCCTTCACAGAGGATGAAATCACCTGATATTTCTGAAATTGTGTAGGCACACAAAATAAATGAAACAAACAAACAAAAAGACAGAATCATTATGATCCTTATTTATTCAATAATTGCCTTCAGAGGAGCTTTGCCTAAACAGATCATAATAATCTAACTGTTCATACGTACATCTGAAGTAGCAAGGTGGAAAAGTCTGCCTTTCCTCTGGAGTGCGAGGTAGGACTCGCTGAATTCAGTGGGAAGCCTACGAGTGTCACAGAATCACAGAATCACAGAATGTTAGGGGTTGGAAGGGACCTCTGTGGGTCATCTAGTCCACCCCCCACCGACGCACGGTCAGCTGGTCCAGGGGAAGGGTTTCTGCAGGGTTCTACCACGGCGCGTGTCCTGCTTCACTCGTGACAGCAGTGAGCCTGCAACGGCTGGAGCTGGAGCTGAACTACACAGTAATGTGTAAAGGCAGGAGTAATAGACTCTCTATGCAACTGGCAGGTATCAAGAGTACGTACCGCTTGTTACTTTATCTACCTACATTTAAAACGACAAAGGCATTTGTGTGCTTACACGACTCATGTCGTTCCCCACTGGTGTTGTTTTCTGCTTCTTCTTTTTTTTTAATTACACAGTTTACTTGTATTTTTACAAGTACTTCGAAGCAGGTCATCTGAGAGAAATGTACCCTCAGCGCCTCAAGTTCCTTTTTTTCCTGCATTATTTAAAAGTAGACTTCAGATCACGACTATTTGATCTGAGAGTCATAAGCAAAGGACCAGATGCTAGAGTCTTTTCAATTATGAGCCATTTAAAGACAGCTGTACCGTATAAACTCTCATGGAGGAATCATATGCTTGCAGCATCTGGTGAGTTTTGGCCATGCCTTGAGCGCACCGTATCTGTTCTGAGGCATGAGCTGGGGTGCGTATGCGTTTTTGGGTTGGGGGTGTGCATTTTTTGACCACAGAGAGGAACTAACAGGTTGGGTCTTATATTTAGTGGCAGGAAATAAACACTACTTTCAGCCCCTGTAACATCTTTCATGGACGATTCAAAGTAATGTATGCTGAGTTGGTATGACTACTTTACATTAAGTGTTAATATTTTACCAGAATAAAATACTGGTGGTTTTAGCCAGAAGAACACATCCTGTACTTGTGAATTTTCTGCAATTTCATCCCACTCGCACAAACAAAGATGAAAAATATACTTCTGAGAACGTTGCTCTGATGAGTCACGTTCCTGGTAGTGTGAAGGCATGTCCAGAAAATAACCAGCCTGGATTTACTACTCCCAAACTGACACAAGAAAGTACCAACAGAGCGGGTACAACAGTATCAAAATACTGTTACCACCTGTGGGTCGATGACGATGCAGAGAGAACATTTGAGAAGGTCATATGCATGTAGCTGAAACTGTCCAGAACATGCATATTCCTTTCAGACTTCATGTTCTCCCCTTTTCTGTGACAAAGGTGTTCCCCGTGTCAGCAGTGACAGATTGAATAAGGACTGAAGAATCGTGCCCTCTCACAGTCTGCCTTTAGAAGTTGCTCTCAGTAACAATAATGCTTCACAGCCCCATTTTTCTGTCTGGCTCTCATGAAATCTGGATAACCCTTTGTCATGGTTCTCATGATGACACAAGCCGTGTTGTTGAAACAGTATGTTCTAAAATGAAACGAACAGTACGTACAAATTATACATGCGGCGATCTGGCAGCCTGTAGCATGCTGCAAATGAATAAAGTTCTGGAAAGGACCACTAGGAAACAGCTAAAAAAGCAAAGCTAAAGTGTCCCGTGTTTTCCCTGCAAAGTAATATAGGCACTGGGCAAATGTTTTACAATATGTGAACACTTTAATTACATATTAAAATTGTAATAATATTCTTCAGAATAAATGGTCTTAAGTGCTCTGACTCAAGTAAACGAAACTGCCGTGTTAAGCTAAGCTGTGTATCTTGTATATTTTTATTAAATATACTTACCTACTCACATACTCGCTTATGGACAGGTGACCCTTTCATGGAAAACCAACAATATAAAATACAACTTATTTTAATAAACTTAAGCTCTGGTTCTACCCATCCACTAACTTGAAACGTTTGCTTGAGTGACATCAACTCTACTTTTAATTTCTTTATTAGTTTTTTCCATTTATAAGAAAAATAATAAATAATAGCTTGTTTTACTTAAGAACAAATAAAAGGAAAACAAGCAACTCCAGGTTTATCTGATTTCAGTTACACCAGAGTGTAAAGATCAAATTGCTAATATTGGACAGGCTACCTTACTTTATCCAGCTCAGCCCTCATACCTCAGAAGAATGGACCTTTTACCGATTAAATAATACAATACCAGTGTTTTAAATGCCAAAGTAGCATCTTATATTTTCCATTTGTCTGTAACTTTTTTTTTCTAAGTTGCTGATTGTTTTCTTTCTTTCTTTTTTTTCATTGTGAGAGTTGGAGGGAGAGGTGAAGGAAATAGGTTAGCCTCAGAAAATTATTGTAATACAAAAGTACTGAAGATCTTTATCATTTTCTTGTTTTACAATGAAAAGAAAAAAAATATTATCTTGAAAAAACCTACACTTAACAATTTCCACAAATGCACAAAAACATAACGGAAAGAGAAAGTGCGGACTACTACCCAACATTTCCTAACGTCACTCATGAAAGCCCCCAGAAAAGTAACAACTAAGAAATCCTGAAAAAAATCTGGCTTCTTTGGCTAGGTACCTAAAGGGTGGCTCTGTGGAAAACATGGCCCCAGTTGTAAGGATTAAATATTCTCCAAAAAATCGGTGCTCACGAATTAATGTCACGGATTTAGTCACAAGTGTTTACTGGTTCTGTTTACCTACAGGTGCCTAATGGGAAAATCTATTTAAATTACATATCAAAAAATATAAGGAACAGAAATCACTGGGCCATATAAGCTTAGATAAGTTTCTGCTTGATTGTATTTTATGTGATCAGTTTGCCAGAATCAAATTAGCTCGGCTTTTATAACTGATCCAACTGTAGCTCTTTGCATATTTTTATTAGCATACAAATATCTAGGTTTACTAGTCATTAGCTTCACTAAATGTTAGACGTATAACAAATCCAGCTTTGATGCTGTTGCTCATCATACAAGTATTTCACATGTGACATAAAGCTGGCAGAGGCACAGGAGTGACTCAGCTCACCATAAAACAGGTAGCAACAGTTATGTTCACGTAAGTTACATCCCCTCATAGAGCTGGAAAATTTCTCTTGCTACTTTTTGCATGTATTTTGGAGAACTGCCTAGCCAAGATTGCTCTTGCTTTGAAAACCAAAGAGAAAGAACATGGGGATACATCCATATATAAAGAGCAGATACGATAACCTGTTTCTAAATATATGTAATTCTAATTTTGACATAATTGCATCTCTTTTCTCTTGTCTAATATATAATAAAAATACCTTAATTTGTTTTCTATGGAGAAGAAAATTCATGCTGAATTTTGATGACTCAGCACAGGGAGTATCTGGGTTACATTCTTCATTTGAACAACATCCATTTTGCTGCATTACAATGGCCAAAACAACTTTGTTGAAGTGAAAGCTTGAGTGGAGAAAAATAATTACATTTTATGCATAATTTGAAAGTTTTGTTTCATGTTTGTTTGGACTGAGAAGCAACATTTTAGTTCCTCCAATATTGTTATAATTATTGCCCACTGTACTATTCATTTCAGAAGCCAGGACCTTAATGTTGTTGTCTTGATAAAACACTCCAAGAACTATCATACAAATGCAAACGGATCCATGTTTTTCTGACAAACTCTATGTAAAATTGCTCCATTCCCTAAAATCCCTTCTTTAATGTGAATAATACTGAAACTCTTGATACATCAGTTCTTTAACACTATTGCTAACTTTCTTATTAAAAGGGCAAGGACTCACATAACTCCTTACAGGTATCTTCTAAAATATGTTACATTCTGTATCCCTAATAGCTTGTAAATATTTTACTGGCTCTGAGCATTGTCTGCCAACAGAAATGTACAAAAAAGGTTACTTTAAAGAAATACATTTGAAAAAAACAGAAAGTGTGTGTGTGGTTTGTCTAGAGCCGATTGAAACTCTTGAAAAGGTGATCACTATTCACAATTATGTAACAGATCATTAAAAAGCAGTTAAATTTACCAGGTCAACACAATATAAATTAATTAAATCCAGAAACTATTCTTCAACTCTCCAAAGTCACTTTTTGTACTAGTTATTTGTAATTTTCTGCTCACACTATCTGATTGATATGGCTCATATGGATGCTTAAAGAAAGCTAATAAATGAAGTAACAATTCAGATTAATTCTTGGCTTTTTGAAATAAATAGTTTCATGTGTTTTCCAGAGTTATTCCTTCAATTGTAAATACATTTTTTTCGTCTCCTTTGTATAAAGAAAAAGAAAAGGTAGAAACAATTTACTGTGTTATGACTCTCACTATTCTCTACTGAAATTTTCTTTCCCAGTATCAGAGATCTACTGTGATTCTAGTAATAAGCTGTACTGGATTTATGAGTAAAATACACTGTAAATCATAACATGAAGACATGTAATTATATTTGACTCATCAGCTTGTTCCCAGTTCCCACCTTCACATCCAAAAACAAATTCTGTTTTTTTAAAAAATTGTGGGGTAAATTGCACGGTCTGGACCATGGAAAAGAGGAGGATATTCAACCTTTCCTCCTATTGTACAGCTGTTCCCTTACAAGTTTTCCTTCCTTCTTTCCTCTATCTCTTCACTAAGAGTTGAAATATCAGTGAACATTTTCATCAACATGATGGTTCTGCACACCAGCAGATAAAAAGTAACCTGTTGAACATTTTCTCAAATTCTTAAAAATTGATAAAAATCAGAATTGCACAACGTTTGACCCAATTAATTGTCTTTTTCTTGCCTCTTCTGGGGTTAAATGAATAACAGTAACAATCATTATTTAGTTGCTGGAATTCAAAATAGATGCAACACCACGCACAAATTCTGTTTGTTATATTGAAAAAAGAGCTATGTTGATACACGACACAGAGCATAAAATCCCTCCATGAATTACTATCTTATTTCACATCCCCACGATCCAGCATTAACAAAATATGTAAAAGATTTGCCATTGGCTTCAGTGAGTATGGAATCAAATTCTGTATTTTGGGTGGGTTTCTTTACTATTTAAAATTTTCAGCAACACAGCAATGAACGTAATCTTCTCCTAAAGACAGGTTCTCATCCTCCAGCTACTCTCATTTTGCTAGATCTTAATGTTCTTCTTGAATGCCTGAGGGACTTCATCTTCCTGTTTGGCACAGTTCTAAATTGGCTTAAATCATATTTATCCAACAGTTACCTGCATTATGTTTTCAAGGGTAATTTGTGTCCTTCTCCTACAGCATTTATTTCTCATGCTCTGTAGGGTTCCATTTTGGCCCCGCTCTTGCTCAGCAATCCAAAGCTGCCTGTGCACAGGGTTGTTCATTGGCATGATGCTGGGTTTCATTTCTGTGCCGACAAGACACAGATCTATTTGTCAACCAAACCAGCAATTTCAAACTATGCTATTACCATATTGACAAGCTGGTGACTATAAAAGCCTCTACGAGCATCAATTTGCTTCAGTTAAAATCAGACAAAACTGAGCTGGCTCTTGCCATCAACCCAAGCCCACTTGAACTTCTAACCCGTCTTTAAAATTCAACCCAGGTTCATTGGTTAAAAACCTTATGTGTTTTTTGATTGCAAGCTCTTCTTTCAGTGTTGCAGTCAAAAGATTAAGGCTTCCTATTATTAGTTGAAATAAATGTGCTTTGCTTATTGCTCATTCATGCTTTTATGTTCCCTCGACTAGATTACTTTAATGCCCAGCTTGTTGATCCGCCGATGAGACCGATTATCAAATTTCATCTTGTAGAGCAAGTTCTGTTTCCAGGGCAATGTATTGTACAGACTAATGCATGTTTCATACCTGCTGTTCTCTCATGGTGGCAACTCATACACCACAAAATCTATTTAAGATATTACCGCTCTTGCCCTACCAAGTTTTTCATGAACTTTGAGTTGTTACTAAGAGATTCATCAGGGGGCTGATCCTACCAAGTTAAGTTAATGGAAGCTTTATCACTGACTTCAGTAAAAATGAGCTGTAAACCCACGTAGCCTCTACTCGTGTTCTTAAAGCTATTGCATGGACACTGGGTGATGGCTTTGTGCTCGTGTCATATATTTTTCAGAAAGAGTTGGTGTGTCCCAACTGGCAGATTCAGAAGCCCTTTTCAGCTCCCAAATCCAGGTGTTTGTGCACTCTGACTATATCCTACATATTGAAATTAAACCTAGGTATATGCACTATTTCTTTGCCAACTCTAATTTTCTTCTGAAGGAAACCCTCACGTGCGATCGCCCTTCTGTCAGGTTGGTCAGAGGACTCGGACTGGCGGAGCCGGTCTGGGTTGCTGTGCCTGGCGATGCTCTGCGTCCGCCACAAGCCGCATGAGATTTGCGTTGTTTTCTGAGGAGATCTGGCTTGTGAAGGTGTTTTGTCTGTCAGCTGCCAAGGACTGAGAAGCTGTTTAATTTTATGTCGGTCCTTGTAGTCATTTGTAGGAATCTGAACTAACTACACTTTACTATTAACTAATAAATAAATAATAAAAAACCCCAAAGCCCACCCCAGCGAACAGCAGTAGTGTCAGCAGCCCATTTTTCAGGCAGTCTTATTCAAACAAATACCTTGCTTCTTGGGTGGTGCTACTGAAGTCAGTGAAAATTCTCCATAACTGAGCATAGTATAACCAAAGTCAGAGGTGGCTGCATGGCAGAGTCACTTGCCCACCTCACTGGCCTGCCCGATGGCACGTGGTTCTGCTGAGAAGTCGACTACCGATTCTCGTGGTCACTCAGGTTTGTGCACTCAGGTATGGTTGTGCTGCTCTGAGCAGGGATCCAGTTTAGGACTAATATGTTCTATTATTTATGTCCAATATGTTCTCATCAGTAAAAAAAAAAAAAGAAAATATTAAGAGTATTGTCCCCAGCATTTGGCTTTTACATGACCAGAAATTAAACCTACCAGAATAATGTTATTAGAGCCCTTCCCAAGAACACAGAAATTAGAAGGTGAGTCATGGGGAAAGGGGGGATTTTTGACTATCTAGCAACTGCCAATGAAGGTAATTTCAGAACAGACTGCAAAATTTACTTGTTTATGGAAAGTCCTTACACGGGCAAGAGTTGCTGCACAAAGGAGTGCTGCTGCTTAAAAGGAAAAGACCAGTTGTAGAACCCCTAAAGTTGTAGCTAAGAATATAGTCCTACAGGGATTATACTGAAGATTAAAATACTTTGGCTCTAGTGACTGCTGTAATGAGAATACACATAGAGCTAAACTGACAGAGCTGAAAAGTATTTAATTTAGATGACAGCCTACAAAAATGAATGTGAAAATGAGAATTGCTTAGAGGTAATACATTTAGGGTAGAAGATTCATTTTTTAAGTGTTAACCTTTTACATGACAGTGCGATAGTGTAATTAAAATGGCAACATTCTTTGTTTGGGGAATTCATTTTACATTTCTAATTGCTTTGTAGTTCCTAGGTTGGAATTTTTGTCAAGCAGTTTCTGACTGACAGAAGTCAAGGATTTTTCACAGCAATACAATGGAATGAATGAGCTTCATTGTACTGAGCGAAAAAATTAAGCAGAAATTTGTTTTAATTGTTGTAAGTGATTAAACTATTCTTGAATATTAATATTTGTTCTGGTTCATGTTGAATAAGAACCTGAAAATTCAATGAATTTCTTTCTAGTAACCCGATCCCTAAGAACTTGCCCCAAACTTTGAGCCGCTTTGATGTTCAAAGGCTTTGGCTGAGATCAGAGACGAGAAGAAAAAGAATGGGGACCTCTTCACAATATTTTTACCTTTGAAGTCTCAGGTTAAAAGTACTATTACTGTTTGCTTAAACAAGCGAGAGAATGAAGGATAAGATCATGAATTATAATAACAGACAAATGACAAATATTTTGCGTGAAGTACATTTCCTTGTCAGGAGAGAGAACATTCTTCTAACAGATTTCCAAAGAGATTGGCAATTTGTAGAGAGTCAATTATAGGGAAGAAAGAGAGGTATCATTCTATCTGTTTTTTAACCATTTAAGTGGGAATAAAGAATTCGCTTGGAACTTTTCCCTTTGTTTTCCTCTACGTTTCATACCAGTGGCTCCAGACAGGCACATTATCCAACTGTCAACAAATCCCGTAGACTAAAGCCTGGAACAGTACATCCCACATCTCCCCCGTGAAAGCCTTTCATGCAAGCTCCTCTGTCATTCAAGATCATACTATTCCCTCCTCTATTTATTTCTAAGTGTCACTCAGCTCCACTCCACCAGCTTGGAAAAACGTCAAGAACTTTTATCTTCAGAGTCAGTTGCCAGTTCTGTTTAGTGAACAAGCCAGCAGGGACCTCTGGTGCCATCAGAGCAGCTCAGTCGGTGCCCCTCTCTTTAGGGATGGAGTATGTCATTATCCCGGTGGCCGGACAGAAAAAAGATGCACTTTCAGAATAGTTCTCAGGGAGCAGTTACTGGAAATCTCCTCCCTTGAGGCAGTCTATTGGCAACAAGTTTTGCTGCTGGGACATGAGGTATTACATCAAGGCCCAATCCTGTTGCTAATAAAGTTAGCGGGAAATGTGCCATTCTTTTCAAGTGAAGTCAACACGATTACTGTAGCAAGTAAGACCTAAAAAATACACCTCGCACCTGCAAATGCAAATGGAAAGTCATGGCACATGTGGGCATGTCGTTTTATGCCTATTTGCAGAATCTGGCTTTGTTTCAAATCAGAATAAGCCCCTTTTATCCAAATTTAAAATTGACAGTAAAGCAAATGGAAATTTAATTTTCATGTTACAACATTTCCATTTTTGGTTTTCGGCGGGTTTATTTAAGTTGGCATCTAAGAAAAAGTCAAGAACAGGCTGTTTCAGTGCTTGACTTTTGTTTCCTCTTCAAGAAACCCCACTTTTTTTAGTTTCCTCTAAAACAAGGCATAGGCTTTGTAGAGATTTTCGTTTTTAACAAAACTATTTTCTGCTAGAAAACAGCTTACTTTAAACTTTTCCTTAACCAGCTCTAGCAGACTCTTTTAATTGCCAACAGAGATGTTAGCTGTGCTACAAAACATTACTTACTGTGCTCAGCCTGAGAGGAGAATTTCTGTTGGTTTCAGCTGTCAGACCCACAGCCTCTTGACTGCACTAACAGGTCACAGTGAGCGCCACTGGCTCAGTGAGTGAAATTTCCCTATACAGCAATAACATGGTGCTGGGATTTTTTTTTTTTTTTTTTTTTTTTGGTAGAAGTGTTGGTTCATTTTTTCATAGGGTATCATCATACTTGGCAATACTGGGTTTAATTCCACTTAAAACGACAGAACTGAATTGTCATCATTTTTAATGGGTAAAATCTATGCAGTTTGTCAGAGGTGCTGTAAAATCTAATCAGAAATTAGATTGCAAAATTAATAGGCCCATATTCTATATAATGCTCTTTTACAAATCTGGACCTGTAGCAGATTTGTTGTTTCACGTACAGTACAACTAGGCAGGGGTGGAATCTCCGGTTTAAACAAACAACGTGTGCAATAACTGGTACACCGCGCTGAACAGCTAGCGGCTGCATTGGACTTCGAGTAGCAGGGTACCAAATCCATTCATTCCATGCCTGGGCTTTCACTTTAGTGTATTTCCATACCCCAGCTGTCAGTGGTGGGATAACTTCCCCCCGGGTTATTTTTATGCAGCAAAGGCTGAGGATGGCTGTAAGGTACTGGTGTGGCCCGTGCAGCCCTTGTGCGCGGGTATCCGGGTGACAGGAGGGCAGCGCTAACCCGTGCCCTTTATTCGGAGAGGAATAACAGGGAAGAACGGACAGAAGAGGCATGGGCCAAGCTAAGGAAGGAGCTGGCGTACAGCCTTTCCTTAGCAACATCACCGAGAAGATGGGGAGCACAGCCAGGCTCCCCAGCACCGGGCAGAGTGTCAGCATCTCCTCCCTCCCCGGGCTTTGAACAGAGCCACAGAGCCCAGACCAAAGTTTCCCACGCCCAGAAAGCAACACAGGAAAATCCCAAGCAGGGCTCCTCAGGAGGATTTTCCTCTCCATCACAGCAGAAGGGGGGTGAGGGGGTGTATTTGTTGTGTCCCCCCCCCAGCCGGCAATCTGGCCGAACATATGTAACGTTACGTAATGCCGCAGGAGCCGCTACTGTTGGCGGCGAAGGATGGGAAGGCGGCAACAAGCAGATAGCTAACCTTACTTCCCCGTGCTGAAATGATTCACTTCTAATGGTAATTTGCACCGTTTTAACTCCGAGTACCTCCCATGTAATGATTATACAGTGTTACTATAAAACCTCAGGGTTCATCTGCAGAAACATTTCTTAAGCTGGGGTTCTCTGTGGAGACATACTTATAAAAATTGGTATGAGGGGAAGATTAAATAGATAAGAGCATAAAAACAGATTATAGAATAAATACAGTCTTGTAGATCAGCTTCAGCTGGGAGGCAGGAGCTTACGCTCCTGGTTCTCCTACCGACTTCTGTAACACTGGACAAATTGCTTTGTCTCTTTGCACCTCAGTTTCCCAGATCTGAATGTAGGGCGATGCCTTTTTCAGCTCTCCCTCTGCCTTATCTAAACACACTGTGCTGCAGCAAGAACACCTTCATTAGAGACATTAGCACTCTGTCTAGCCTCTGGAACCTGGATCTCAGTTTAGTCTTCTAATTTGAAACAAATAATTATCAACATACACACATTTTTCCTTTGCGTTTTGGTTCGTATTTTCTTTTCTTGTAGATCCTGCTGTTCATTCCATCTCTATCTCCATCCCAAGAGAAAATGAACTGTGTTTGCCAAAAGCAAAAAAGCGAAATCACCAGAGAAGTATTTTTTTGTAACAACTTTATAGAGAATACAGCACAGTGAAATACAGATTTTTTTTTTTAAAATCTAGTTTTAAAAAAGTCTTTTGTAGTATTTCTTTATATTAATGAAGCCATTCACTGGAGTAATCTTGCCTTACACCATTAGGGCATGGCAATGCAAAACAAGGTGAAAACCTTTGAAAAAGTCCTTAAAGGAATAAATCTGTAACAAGGAATACACTTTCTCTCTATCATAATTGAACATTTAAGAGGCCTCTGCTTTATCGGTGACAATTCAGAGTGACAGTGCTTTGCTTAACGCTGTCATCTTGTAGCTACTATTACAGAAATTGTAGTTGTACAGTCTTCAAAGTGAGCAATGTTATGAAGTTAATTGTGTAACATTGTTTATGAATTTTAACCACACAATTAATGTATTATTCACAGACATACATAATGGACTCCTTATATTGAATGATGGTTTAAGAAAAAAAAAGCAACTTATTTTGGAGCTACAATGATTGATTTATGAGGTAAAATTAAAAGTGCTAAGTATGTATTGTTTGGCTACTCACCAGCTAAGTGACTGGGGGTAGTATGAAAAATATCTATATATAACTAACTGCAATGTATGAATATCAAGGAATCAGAGAAATTATTTAAAGCGAAGGAAGAGGATTAACCTAGAAATAAATGGTGAAGATTTAAGGAAGGCAATTTGCTATCAAGAGAAACTAGGCAAGAATTAGATGTTCTTGCCTATAAAAATCTTCTCTGATGTAAGGTAATGGAAGTTTTATTCTTTAAAATTTTAAACCAGCTGGATCGAACAATATCAAATTAAAAGACAGCACTTCTCTCATTAATATTTTGTTTTTTCAGTAATGGTGGGACTTTAAATGAAATGCTACCCAATATGAATAATGGAAACTACCTGCCTCTAATGAAAAAAAGACCACTGTGGTACCAAGGGATCTGACTTTTTGGTGCTTACCAAGAAGTACTGGAAGTACTTTCCATTTTTAAATCATTTGAAAATAAAAAAAAATGCGGATGTTATTACACATGGTGAATGTCACATGAGTTCACGGGCAGTTCCATTGAAGAGCTTCACACCAAGGAAAAGTCTCAGTTTAGAGAAAAGTATGCCCTACTGTTCTGCTCTAGCTTTTCATACTGACAAATTTTAACTGAACTACAAACTGAAGAAGTCACTTGTTTTATTTCACCAGATTTCTTTCTTTGAACTAGAGTTTAACAAAGTAGGTAAAATCATATCAATGTACGTGACAGATTTGGAAGAAACACACCAAAGCAACACAATAAACTTCCTTCTTCCACCATCCTCTTCACTTATATTAAGCAAAGGAGAGTCTCAATGAGTCACCGTTAGCTGAATGCCACAAACATCCCACTATCCTTTATTTGAGCTAGCCTGCTTCAGAAAAAATAAATATATATTTCCATGAAAATTAGTCTAGTAAAGGACAGTTCCTCTTGTCAAAGGGCAGAAGGAGATGGGTTTAGCACGCATGTTTGTGTAATTTAATAAAAAAGTTAATCTGACTGTCTCTATATCAATAGGTCTTGATTTAAGCTCTAAAATTATAGAAGCTCCACATTGCCATGAAACAGTGATGAACAGCGGACTGTAGAATCATAGAATCATTCAGGCTGGAAAAGACCTTTCAGATCATCGAGTCCAACCGCAAACCTAACACTGCCAAGTCCACCACTAAACCATGTCCCTAAGATCTGCATCTATACATCTTTCAAAGACCTCCAGGGATGGTGACTCCACCACTTCCACGGGCAGCCTGTTCCAGTGCTTGACAACCTTTTCAGTGAAGAATTTTTTCCTAATATCCAATCTAAAACTCCCCTGGCACAACTTGAGGCTGTTACCTCTTGTCCTGTCTCTTGTTACTTGGTAAAAGAGACTGACCTCCACCTCTCTACACCCTCCTTTCAGGGAGTTGTAGAGAGCAATAAGGTCTCTCCTCAGCCTCCTCTTCTCCACACTAAACAGCCCCGGTTCCCTCAGTCGCTCCTTGTAAGACTTGTTCTCCAGACCCCTCACCAGCCTCCTCGCCCTTCGCTGGACACGCTCCAGAAACTCAATGTCCTTCTTGTAGTGAGGGGCCCAGAACTGAACACAGTTCTCGAGGTGCTGCCTCACCAGTGCTTTTAGGTTAAAGCAAAATAACAAGCACACTTTTCCTAGACTGACAACTGTCACGTTTTGAAATAGAAGCAGGACAGATGGATCATATATTACTTTGATTTTAGATACCTAACTCCACCAAAGTATTACAAAGAAAATATACTGCATCACCATGGAGCTTTTTATCCCCGAATTGCTGATGAGCAAAATTAAATAAAATCCACCCAGATCTTGTGATTTTTATTTTCTGTTGAGCATGTGTATATAACAGTCTATGTTACGCAATCTTTGTGTATAAACAATGTAACATATATAGTATATGGAAAAGCAGTTTTATTTTCACTCATATCCAAATTGCCACCTATTCCGTATTACTTGTAGCTGACTAAGTATTACCTTAAGTTTGTTTCACAACTCAGCTTTGTATCCATTCTCCATTAATTCTTCTACCTAAGTATCCTGACCCTTCTTCTACCTGATCATTAACACAGATTATAAGCTTCAGTTCTTCCTCTTTCATCTGGAAATTTCCCTTCATACTTTGTCAACTTTATATCTCATATTTTTATTGAGTTTCAGCCACAAGACTATAACAGGCCTGAGTGACTACGTTTGAGTGTGTGTTTACACTCATGTCACAGAATCACAGAATGTTCGGGGTTGGAAGGGACCTCTGTGGGTCATCTAGTCCATCCCCTGCTGCCAAAGCAGGGTCACCTACAGCAGGCTGCACAGGACCTCATCCAGGCGGGTCTTGAATATCTCCAGAGAAGGAGACTCCATAACCTCCCTGGGCAGCCTGTTCCAGTGCTCTGTCACCCTCAGAGGGAAGAGGTTCTTCCTCATGTTCAGACAGAACTTCCTCTGCTTCAGTTTGTGCCCGTTGCCCCAAGCGTGATGGAATGACATTATGAACTCCCAGAAAAAAAAGCAGACCATATGTATAGTATATCAATAATGTTTATAATATTTCATATAAAAATGAAATGCAAGTTCATAATAATCTGACACTATTTCCTTTTCTGGTGTAATTTCTTGGACTTGTGGGCAGCAATTTGACATTTGTATATATGCTAACAGTTCTGTTCACCCATTCCACTGGCCGAGGTATAATTATATTCTCCCCAAAGAAAGAATGGCCGTTAAGCACAGTATGTTAACTAACAGAAAGGAGTAGTTTACATTTAGCAATCTAGCAAAATACTAATAGAAGAGGTTACAAATAAATAGCTGCAGTTATAAAAAAACCCACCAACTTCTCTGCTAGATTTCATTTGTTATTGAATAAATTAGAGTACAGTCTACTACAGATGACCTGGTGGCCTTCTAGGATTACAGACTAGAGCATGGGCTATTCAGCCCAAAGGTTAGGGCCCATGTCCAGAACTGGGAAAGGAGCTGAATGTTCATGGCCAAAAAATCAGGAACCAGAAAGTCAAACCAAGGGTCAGCAGCCAGAGACAGGAATAAGCATCTGCCCAGGAATCACGAGCTGAAATCAGAAACCCACAAGAAGAAGTTACAATCGCAGGACACAATGCAGAGGTGGCTCTGAAAACGTACAGTACGATGTGTGAAAGGATGCTCTGGGTTTCTGCCTTGGAGAGCTGCTTCTGAGTCACTGCCTGACATGCTCTGGCTAACCCCTTAAAAACAGGTCCAAGCTGCAGAGAACCTGATTTACGGCTACAGAAAAAGGTCTTATCCCAGATTAGCAATACCGAGGATAATATGAAGATAAGGCAGTTGGTATATCTGTGTGAACAGCACATGCAGCATGTATTTGCTTTCATCATGCTGCAAATGGGACAGCCGTCTGCCAGCCCAGTGCTGGTAGATACATGGTCTGCACTGGCTGACAGGCATGGTTACTGGCAGAGGGACTTCCCCCTGGTTTCTCACAAACCCAGCTGTAGTAGCCATGCTCTTGCAGAGGGCGAGTGCAGATAAAAATCTCCATCTCTGCATCGCAATTCCAATTAGTCTTACAACAGATTCTGGGTTAAACATGTTCTTCCTTGATGCTTGTGATTTTGAGAAGAGGTACTGAGGACCTGAAAGTGAGAGGGAAAACTTTAAAAACCTCTTGGCATAAGAGAGAGTAATATTCTCCTACCGTACACATATCTACAAGAATATACAAATGAGTAGTAAAACAAGTGCCAGTAGAGACTATCTTGTTACATTAAGATAATTGCAACCACAGAAAATTTTTCCATGAAGAGTTTGGCAAATAAGCCAGCTTTCTACCCTTCCAGACTGTCTGGGTGTTGAGAGAGATGGAAACTCTTTTCTCAGCATCATACCCGTTAGGTAGATTAATAGAAAGCTACCATTTCTGCTGCTGCTGACCCAGCAAGTTCCAGAGGCATTATGTCCACATACCACTTTTAAATTGGGTACTAACATGCAACTTCCAAATCTGTTAAAAGCAGGAATGAATTAAACCAGACAGATCAATGTTACACTAGTATGAATCTTTAGAGTTTTGATAAGCCTTTGATCTTCCTAGGCTTTTTCTTAGTATCACTGCAGAGGGCAGTGGCAAATGGTCAGACTGGACTTCCACCTGTAATTTTGTATGCATGAAGCAGCAGTGGAGGAAGATTATATACAATAAGACCTGGCATGAAAAATACAGATCGAAAGATAAAGAATGGCCCCTTGGATTTCCATAACGAGAAGTTTTCTTTACCTTGGGCTGATACCTTCATCCTGCCAAGTCAGAGGCCTTTACTCTGCTGGGATACTAGCACACAAGAGAGGGCAGCTCTCCATCCTTGGACAGTTTGTGCAAGGACTAGAAGAAATGAAGGCCCTGCACCCTCAGGGACACAGTAACTCCCATGAGTCCTTACATGTGCAGTTGCCTCAAGGGAAGCAGCATATTCTTAGTGGAACAAAATGGATTGGGAATATAAAAGTAGTTTAAAAGGAAATGTGTCTCCGGTGTGTTGGACTGCACCAGGTTCAGGAGCAAGAGCAGCTGCTTCATATGTTTTCTAGATTCAGAAGGTTAAAGTATGGAAGTGAACTGACTATGGATGAAAAAGTAAGTCTAAGGCAAGCAAAGAGGAATTAGCTGCGACTGGAGTTGGAAGGGTTGGTGTGCAGGAGAACAGGTGACAGTATAGCCTGAAGGATAGCTTTTTTGAGGGCTGGCAGAGTGACCAGCATGAAGGACTACTGCCTGGGTGAATAGACGGGGCTGACACCCTTGCTGCCTGGAGCAACCAGCCCAGCAGCAGAGTCATATAGGACTGGTCTAAACGCATTAGTGCACCATCACAGAATCATAGAATGGTTTCGATTGGAAGGGACCTTTAAAGGTCACCTAGTCCAAGCCCCCTGCAATGAGCAGGGACATCTACCACTAGATTAGGTTGCTCAGAGCCCTGTCCAACCTAGCCCTAAGTGTTTCCAGGGATGGGGCATATACCACCTCTCTGGGCAACCTGTTTCAGTGTTTCACCATCCTCATTGTAGAAAATTTCTTCCTTATATCCAGTCTAAATCTACCTTCCCTTAGTTTAAAATCATTACCCCTTGTCCTATCGCTACAGTCCCTGCTAAAAAGTTTGTCCCCATCTTTTCTATAGGCCCCTTTTAAGTACTGAATGGCCGCACTAAGGTCTCCCTGGAGCCTTTTCTCCAGGCTGAACAGCCCCAACTCTCTCAGCCTTTCCCAACAGGAGAGGTGTTCCATCCCTCGGATCATTTTTGTGGCCCTCCTCTGGACCTGCTCCAACAAGTCCATGTCCTTCCTGTGCTGAGGGCTCCAGAGCTGGACATAAGTCACACCAGAGAAGAGGTACAGAATCACCTGCCTTGACCTGCTGGCCACCCTGCTTTTGATGCAGCCCAGGGTATGGTTGGCCTTCTGGGCTGCAAGCGCAGATTGTTGGCTCATGTCCAGCTTTTCATCCACCAGTACCCCCAAGTCTTCATGGCGGGGCTCCTCTCAATGCCCTCATCCCCCAGGCTTTATACTGGGGATTACCCGGACCCATGTGCAGGACCTTGCACTTGGCCTTGTTGAACCCCATGAGGTTCACATGGGCCCACTTCTTGAGCTTGGCCAAGTCCCTCTGGATGGCATCCCGCCCTTCTGGTGTGCCAGCTGCACCACTCAGTTTGGTGTCATCTGCAAACTTGCTGAGGGTGCACTCAATCCCACTGTCTATGTCATTGATGAAGATATTAAACCGTACTGGTGCTAATACAGTCATAGGCCCAGGTTCAGATTCGTTCCTGCCCTGATTCCTCAGGACTGGTGCCTCACATCCCTTTAAACAGCCCATCTGGTTTGTGCATGGCTGTGGGCCAGGAGTTCTTGTTTGCGCTACATTAGCATGAGAGTTTGGAGAGTTGGTGTTGGTGAGATACACAGGCACGGTTTGGTATGTGCAAGAGGGAATGGTGATGGACAGATGTTACTGTCTCTACTACCTGGGCATGCAGTTTTTAGTGGAAGTGGAAGCTGTGAGGTACATCTCTGCGAGAAGAAAGGTGGAATGGGCCTTGAACTTCCCCCTACCCACACGCACAGCTCTGCACAAGGAAGTTTTGGAGCCACTGCTTCGGAAGTGCTGCGCATCCCTGGACTGGAGTGTTCTCCACTATGGCAGTGTGGCTCCTTGCCATAACAGTTCTCATTAAACTCTTCTAAATGGTTAAACCTAGCTCAGGTATATAAGACATCTTAGGCACGTAAGAATTTAAATATGCAAATATTGTGCGGTGGGTCAGACCACCAACATCTTTCTTGGAAAAAATCATGTTGAGGATTTTGCTATGACCTCACCCTATTTTCTACATGAAAGAAAAATACTGTCTGACTTCCTTCACAGCATATTCTACATCTTATTGACAAATCACTTATGACACTAATTTATTAGCATAAAAATATTACTACACTCAAGACAGCCTGCTTTGATTTACTACATCAGGGTTTTTTGTATGCCAAGGTCCTATCATCTCCGCTTGATCATTAAAAGTCTCTTGGCTTTTTTTTTTTTTTTTTTTTGCACTAAGAGAAG
>Ga0065711_1036398_pt1 | contig 21037 bp, 8 predicted proteins | sample Hoacrofraction12_FD_59098 | JGI IMG/M metagenome (GOLD analysis project Ga0065711, IMG submission 59098) | Hoatzin crop microbial communities from Cojedes, Venezuela - Epithelial fraction 12 v2 (version 2) | ecosystem: Host-associated > Birds > Digestive system > Esophagus > Crop | place...
TCCATCTGAACATGAGGAAGAACTTCTTCCCTCTGAGGGTGACGGAGCACTGGAACAGGCTGCCCAGAGAGGTTGTGGAGTCTCCTTCTCTGGAGATATTCAAGACCTGCCTGAACTAGGTTCTGTGCAGCCTGCTGTAGGTGACCCTGCTTCGGCAGGAGGGTTGGACTAGATGACCCACAGAGGTCCCTTCCAACCCCTACCATGCTGTGATTCTGTGATACCTCCCTGAAAGCTACGGAATAAGCCTTGGTGGTGTTGGAAGTGGAAGGAGGAGAAGGGAATTGATTTGGGGGGATGGAGTGCTGAGAACAGGCTGTACTATCAGCCTTTCCATGCTATGAAGTGAGAATGGGATGGGTTTTTTCCTGGATGTAGTAGGATGAGAGGTGGGTTAGTAAACTGCTCTTAGACTAGTGGAGAAGAATCGTAAAAGATCAGAGCTAACAATATAAGAAACATCTGGTTCTTAGCTAGCATCACTGTTCATTGCAGTAGAGTGATGTGTTCGGGTGTTCAAAGTGTAGGATTTGGAAATATTACCTAGAGCTGCTCAGGAAATAGATGAGTGAGGCACTGGTTTCCAACTTGGGAGGTAAAGTCAGGTAATTAAACTTCTCTGAAGATACTGACTAAAAATAATCTGACTGCTGAAAGTTATTTTTTCCTGACACATTGGATTCGTATATGGTTGGCTCTTAAATCAAGTTACTTGGGCTTTTTTAATACCTATCTATGAATATACGAATATGACTATAAATACGCAGGTTTGAGATCCTTACCTGAAAAAACTTCAATACTGACTTTTTTTTCTTTTCTTTTTTAGGATGATAGGTGTTTTCTCTTTCAGTTGTGTTCCATTTGTATAATTAGCACATTTTATTTCACGACAAGCCTGGTTTCTGTGATAGATGAGCTTTTGCTAGTAGAATGGGCATATCAAATACAGAATATTCTGGTTTTGTGGGGTTTTTCTGAGGTTTTGTTTTTAACCCTGGCTTTGCTCAAGATACTGAAGTAGGGAACCTCATTTTTCTTTTTTTTTCTTCCTCATTTTAGCAGAGTCCTTTAGCTTGGGCACTGCTGTGCCACAGTGGCCTATGAAAGTGTTGAAGTCAAAATTGCCTAACGCTGACTTTTTTTCTGAACACCACCATAAGAAAGTCTTCGCAGTTTATTCAGATATTATCTCTTGGAATTTACTCAAAGCCAAAGTTGAGGAGGTAGTTCTGATTTATAATTACAAGGTGGATAATCTAAATTCATGTCTCGTTTTTATAGGCATCCATTCAGAGTAAGGGCTCTGGACTGGAAAGAAGCTCAACAAATCATAAATGTAAAATCCAGATCCAGATCTCAGAATTGGAGAACTATAAATGTACTTTTTAAAACACAGAAATGGCAGTTCTACTAAAAACCATGTTAAGCATTACTGGTAGTGAATATATTTCATTAAACTGCGAAAGATAGTGCTTAGTTTTTCATTTCTAGAAGCCTTGTAAACAGTTAAGATGCATCCTTTTTGGATTCAGTGACAATAATGACTGAGTAAAATGTCTGGTATACAAGGTGTTTTATGCTAAGCATGGATCTAACAGTGTTTTGGAATTAGCAGAGTGTTAATGGCACTTTGGACTTCAGAAGTCTATTATAAATGAATACCTAGACTGATGACTAAGTAAATACAGGCTTGCATTTTGTGGAAATCCCCTGAGTTAGTCCTTTATCTTCTGTTTGCTCAGTTTTTAGAAAGCATGTATGAAGTCACAGTGCTAACTAGAAAAAAATAGTTCTATGCTTGTTACTTGACACTTTCTTTATGTGATTAGTCCTAAAATAGTGCCTTTAATGCCATCACATTTTCCCTGAAATCTTCTTGTGTAAGCTTAGTTAAACTTTTGGAAACACCAACACCGTTTTCAGATTTCATAACAAAATATCACAAATGTGGCTTTTATAACATTTTTACACTCATTTTTTGACATTAGATTAATGCTAGGGTAAAAAGTTAAACACTGATATTCCGGTTCCCCAGGGGAGCATTCACTGTTTTTTCTCTCATCTATGTTACCAAATTCTTTTGTGATCTGAACTCTTTTAAATATAAACCACTCCCATTTTCTGGAGTGGAATGTGAGATCTAAAGATCTGAATCTGAGAAAGATTGACGTTAATAGTTGCAGCTAAAATCAATGGAAGCTGTTCTTGACTCTGTCAACCGTCATGTGATGCTAACTGCATTTGATTCTTCACTTTCACGACCAAAAATGCAGATATACTGTAAGGTGACACTGAAAAAGATGCTGCAAAGACATGCAAGGGGCTGGGCATAGATGTTCCGTGGGTCCTGGTGCTGACTCCAGTAGAATTACCTCAAGTATCTGCAGTTGTCCACGGGGTGATCAGATGGTGGAAACGGAGAGGTACCTTAGTTTTGAAAAATCTAGCTTTTACACATGTAAAGTTAGTTGATGTTTTTGGCCATAATCACACTGCCTTTCTAGTTTTGCTACACAAAGTGAGAGTGTTGTCACACCAGTCAACTGCCAGGAGTGTTTTGAAGCTAAATATATCGATATTTCTAACGTATTTATATTCACTTATGGAAAGGACCTTGAAGTAATTAATCATTCTGTATTCATCATAAGTGTTGGAGAATGTGAAGCAAATAAAGCAGGGGTCTCACAATTCATGAGCAGGAGAAAACAACATGCTTATAGAATGAGTGGTCCCCTCTGTGCACTCAGGTTTCCAGGGCTGTTGCACAAAAGCTGTGAGTGAACATTTAGTTAAAGTCTGGACGATAACACTAAGGCAAAGAGGACTAGTACTCTGTGCTTCTCAGCTTCTGACTGCATGTCTCAGCAGTAACAGATTGTATATCATCACCCTCCATGCATCTACTTTTCTAGAACTTTTTTCGCTGTGAATTTCTAGTAAACCTCGGTAAAAAAGAAAAGTAGTTAATTTCAATTTCAGATACAATTATTACACCAATGACAGTGTTTGGTTTTTTTCTTCTGTTAACTAGTTATTCCCTTCTGAGATTCTCTCTTATTAGGGCAAATCTTGGGCACATGTTCATTCTCAGCCATAAGCCCATGCTTTCACACAAATAAGAATAAAGTTATGAATGTTTTTAGGAACAGACATTTGTTTTAAGTAATACAAAACAATGATTCAGTTAGACGAAACACTAGTGCTATCATACTGGTTTTATTACATAGGGAGTTACAGGTGAATAGAAGAGGTATCATTTTGTAGTTCACATCTTTACATGGTCGTGGAATATGATGCTGCATATGATGGCTGGAGTCACGCACAGTTTGCGGGAGTTTCAGGGATGCACTGAAGAGCATCTGCTTTACCTCTGATATGCCAGCAAGGGGTCTGGGTCACACAGGCTTCCAATAACACCCAGCTGGGTTGCAGTTTTGTGATTCGGACTGCTGGGTGCTGTAGAACTACCAAAATCCATTTTCACTTCTTACCACTTTGGATTTGAACTTTGGTTTCTAGAGGTAAAAGCCTAGAAGTCACTAACACTGTATTCCAGCCAGGCCTAACATGTTACTATTAAGCCCAATAATTACAGGTATTTGTGAAAATTTTTCAGTGATAATTACACTCTTTGACACATTTGTGCCTTGCTGAAAATGTGGCTTTTAGCATGTGCTGTGATTGATTACCTGGTAGTGAGTCTCTCAAACAAATTCTTTATTCTATTACCTGAAACAAAGCAAAATGTCCGTCCAAATGTTAATTCAATAGTTGGCCATATTAGTTCCATCTCAGGAAAACCAAATCCTAATTACTTTCAGTTGTCTCTAGTACCTCATAAAGAGCTGGCTTGTTTGTGCATTGTAAGTTTACAAGAATAAATACCACCCTTAAAGATATTTTTTGTTCAGAAAACAAAATATGCCAAAGTGCTTACTTAATCTCTAAGAGAATTATGCTTGAGTGACTGTATAAGTGTGTCTGTTCAGCTCACATTTAACAATGAACATAGAATTTAAAAAGTTGTGGTTTTTTTCTTAAACTGAAATAATGAAAGCAACAGAATAAGAAGCACTGCATATAGCAGAAAGTGCCTGGTGTTAATTGTGATACCAGAGATGGCGTGGTTGGGAGTAACAGAGCTGATCTTCAGTTGTTGCAAGCACTTGTCTACATGTGGAATTATTTAGGAACAGCAATTCTTGAGTAACTCTGTGTGCTGACACTGTTGTTTCTATTTAGCTTAACACACTTTGATAGGCTAAATTAAACAGAAATAAGGCAACCTTATTCTGCAATATGTGTGTCTACACATGGAGTTACTCGGGAATAGCTGTTCTTGAGCAGTCATTACTAAATAATTCCGTGTGTAGAGCCCCCTTTAATCTAGCAAGTTCTTAAGTCATTTCTGAAAACATGACTTAGTTTCCTGTGTTATTAAGGGACAATCTAAGTCTTTTTATCAAAAGTATTGTTTTGAAAAAAGCATTTAAGTTCCATCTGGTCTTGGAAGTTGTAGACTAGGTAAGGGGGATCTATTGGTTTTTTTAGGTAATATGATGCAAAACAAGAAAAATGTACAGCCAAATAGCAATTTTCAGTACAACATCTCAAAAGAACAGACTAGGCTGAACCGTTCGAGGGTATCTTTACTAAGAAAGTGGCTTGAGAGAGATGACTATTGCTTTAGGCCTTTTTGCCTATCAGTTCTGCATCTGGTTGTATTTAAAAAATTAAGACAAGAAATTCTAAGTTTCATCAGTGACATAATAATGTTGTAAATGATACTGTTTGCCTTACAGTGAAAACTTGTCTTTTATAATGAGGGATTTTTTCCCTGTGTCAAATAGGTACACGGAAATTCATTGCAATCAGGAGTTTCAGGCCAGTGAAACTCAGCGCTTACATTGTACTTAACTACAAAACATGTCTTAATGTGTTTACCTGATTCACTTGTATAAGTTACCAGTGGAAATCTGCATAGCTCCTGGGACACTGTGTTCATCTTGGCTATTTGAAAAGATGTGTTATTGCCTTGAAAATGGATTATGTAGCAAGATTCAGAATTCAAAACATGTTTTAAGAAACCATCAGGTTATCTGTTCTTATTAAAAATGAATGAGCCTCAGTAGTGAAATATTCAAAATTTCTCTATAAAGAAATGGAAGGTGCACTATAGTAACTGGTAAGAAGTTCAGATTATGTTATGATTTTGAAAAAAAACCTTCTGGGTCAGAGTTACTTTTGTATTCGCAAGTGTAAATATACAGCAATGTGTACTATTCTTAATTCAGAGCAGTGAAACAAATGTGCACGGAGAGATGTTTAAACAAGCACGAAATGCGTATGGCACATGAATAATCAGTATGGACCTAGTATTGTGTTAGTAGTGATGGTGCTGTTGGGACAAGCTATCAATTCCTGGAGCAAATTTCCTTACACTGTAAGTGGGCAAAAGATGTATGCTCTATTTTTCGATTTCTTTCTCTGGTATACAAATCTCCTATTTTCTGTGTGCACACAAAAATGTAGATTTTGTTCTGTTGTTTTCTCCCACTCACATGAATCACATTCTTAACTAAAGGCAGCCAAACTGGCCTTCAATGTAAGCCTTTCTACTAAACACCAACGTTAAAAAATTATCCTGTCATGAGATCATAACTGACTTAATTAAAACAAGGCTAATGTGGAGCAGAATTGTACCTGATTTGCCTATCAGTATCGTATTCTTTTCTTTCTTTCTCATAATGGAGCTGGCTAAGAAGAGTTTGACTGCAGTTTTCCTCCCATAAACTCAAGTGACCTTTGGCCAGATCAAGACGTACAGACAGTATTATTGCAAAGTCATAAAAGGAATTTCTGTAGATTCTCCACAAATACCTTTTTGCAGACTACCAATAGACTCCTTACTGGCCTGAGGTAATTCAGCGTAGGAGACTTGATGAATAAAGAGTAAGGTTGTTGCTGTGCTAATGTTTAGGCACAATTCTTCTATATATTACTGTATAACCATGAACTATGGAATCAGCCGTGGGAAGGGACTTCCAAAAAAACACATGCTACTTTTCATGAAACACTGAGCGTGTACAACATTGGGCCGCTGTACCCCTGATACCCAGCTCTTGTTCAACAGCCTCTGGGTTGTTTAAAATCATGGTAAGTTTATTTCCTCACATGAAGGAGACTGCAAATCTCATAAAACTGGAATTTTGGTTAACAAAGCTAACAAGGTTGTGTTATGAGTCTCTCATTTATATGTCTGTCAGCTGATCACAACAGTCCTACTGCAGGCTGGTTTTTGGGTGTTGGGCTCCTAACTGATAAATCTGTCGATCAGGTTGCTTCTAGTCTCTGCAAAAAACCAGGACAATTCTGTCAGGAAAAGGAAAGAAAAAATGCTCAGTTTTAAAGTGAAAAGGTAGTGCTACCTTTCTCCCTTCTAGGAAAGGATGCTTCTCTGCTTTGGGGAACTGCTTTGTATCCCTATTTTTTGTCATGGCGCTTCCTGAGAGGCAGCCCTCTGAGCTTTCACTCTCAAGCCAGAAGTGTTAAGATCTGCAATTTAAAGTCTGTTTAGATTTGGGCTGCATCCCTTTCTGTTTGTTCACAATTCTCTCAAAATTTCTGCACAGCTCTTCCAGACCCAGTGGCAGTGCCTTCTAATAAACAGGATTACATGCGATTTAGTATAGCCCATAAGGAAAAAATCTTTGTTAAGTCCCATGTCAGGATGTTGTTTGAGGTAATCTGAGACTTTCACGTACTTGTATTAAATCAGAGACGTTCAAAACATTGTTTTGCAGTAGCCCAGATACCAGTACTGGTTTAGAGGCACTCAACTTGAAAATTGCTGCAGCATCCCTTTTCTGCCCCTGGTAATACAGCAAATTGCAGTTCAGTGTTTGCTTTGGGGTTGCACTGGTCTTTGGGTTTAACACTGTGCTCTGGGGCCCCTTTGGATGAGATGGTGCTTTGGTCCATCTGTAGCTGCTGTTCTGTTGGAGTAACCATTGTCTTGCTAGAACTTGCCTTGATACCTTAGATATTTAGGGCATTGTGCAGTGGTTTAATTGCTGCTTCTCTAAAACCTTAGAGAAGGAAGGGACCAAGCATCAGTGGAAAGTTTCTTGTTGCTTCATGCTTCCTGCTAAGTTCTCTCTGTTAAAGCACTACATTTGCCAGATTTTTTTTTTTTTTTTTAATATGAATCGGGGGAAAAACCCCACACACACATTCCAGTTTTAGTTGGAAAGCTTGTTAGAAAGAATCTGAAATATATATGTGTATGTGTGGATATATGTGCATTTTGTTAGCATGTCCGACTGACCCAACCTTTCTGCGTACACAGGGTTAATGAACGTTGCAATGCACAGGATTAACAAAAAGAAAAAGGAGCTCAGGAGTAGTGAAAATAGCCTCAATATTAACTGGGGAAATGGGTTGCTCTCTAATTATGTCCATTTGGCAGCACTTGCGGGCAAGCAACGTGAGGTTTCCTCTCCTTTTTTTTTTTTTCTTCATTTCATTCCTTGTCCCATTATTTTCACTCTGCCAGCTATTTGAGAAGTGGACTTTATTCATCTGCACAAAAGGCACAGTTTACAGATGCCTCCTTGTCCTTTGAGGTTCCAGGGCAATGCGAAACTAAAATACATGTTTTGAGTTTAGCATCTGTCAGTGAATGTGTGTGATGACTATAGTTAGAATGGGTGAAAACAGGTTAAGGCTGTTCAATGATTTTTCTTGCAGAAGTCTTGGGGGCAGCCTGTGTGACAAGTTGCAGTATGAATATATAAAAAGCCAGAATTAAGCCATGACTGTAGTCTTTAATAATTATTAATGGAAGTACATGTTTATGAATTGTGGTGCTGTGGGTTTACATATTATATAAAAATTAAAGCCTATTGCTATTTTAAAAAGAACACTGTTATCCCATCCCTACCCCTTTTCTCCCTGCCCCCTATGCTTTACATTTTCTTTCCTCTAAAAGAAACCCTTTCTGATTAAGGATCATGTTGAAAACTCAGCAGTTTTTAATCCAGCTCTCTGCAGGCTGCAGTTCATGCTTCATTTAACTGATCAGTTCCATTGCTACATTACTAGACAAAATCACCGGATTGAAGAGAGAAGCAATTATAGTAAGTCATAAAAATGGAAGACCCCACATTTTAAGAAATGAAACCCAGTGTAAAAACTCTCCACTTCTCGTACAGCTGATTTGGAGGGTGTTTTTGTACACGACCAAGTGAATAGCACACTTTTCAATGTTTTGCTACACTTGGTATAATGACTCCTGATCAAAACATGAAGTATGTGCTTTGCCATTCAGCAGAGGCTGTTAAAAAGATTATTCTGCCTGCTTTGAAATAACAGTAAGGATGCATGTGAAAAAGTTTCAGTGAAGTAATACATAAATGCTGGTAAGAACTAGAAGTGCCAAACTTGAACAGTAATTGTTAATGTGAATCATGAGGTTAGCATAAATACAGCTTCAAATCGGCAAAACTGATGCTTGTTATTCTGTGGGGCTGCCAGAATAGAACTGCATGAAGAGTTGCATTGTCAGGGACAACAAATCAGACACGGAGAGGAGATGCTGTTGGAAAACAAATTTCACGTCCTGCTAGCAAAATCCAAAAGGTGTGTGGCCAGCTGCGGAGTCCTAAATCCTTCCATGGACTACTGCAAAGGACTTGTTTAACCTGTTCATCTTATCATGCCGTAAGCCTGGAGGAGTCCTTGCTAGTGTGTATTCTCGACCTAAATCCTCACAGGTTCAAAACGGTTGCAACATGTGCTTTGAAGGTTCAGAAAGTAGCCTCTCTGTCTTTAAAGAAATATTGCCGAAGTGACAGACCCGTTTGACTGCCTGTCCTCTCTGTGTATGGATGTATATAGGGATGTACGTGCATTTCTGTAAAAACCACAGCAAGCTTTTATTTACACTGAGTGTGTAATGATTTTTTTACTTCTTGTTTATTCACACTATTTTTGTATGAATAGTTGTGATGACAAGTTCAGTTAGCTCTTCCTTTAGCGCAATACTGTTCAAATGAGAAACAACGCTTGCCAGCACAAGTTTTTTCTCCATTCTCCCTTCATTCACATTTTTCTGTGCTGTTTCAATTTCTGTTCTTCATCAATCCTTTTTCTAAGACTACTGACAAGATTCTCAAGCTAGACCACTTTATAGATGAAAGTATAGCAATTCAGGACATCTCTTGCAACAGATGCATCCGATTTGGATGTTTGGGCGTTTCTTATTAAAATATAAGTCTGCTGTATATTTGCTTAGCACTTAAACATTTATGATCCTCTTTTGAACAAGGAGGATACCATTGTCTTGCTAGAACTTGCCTTGATACCTTAGATATTTAGGGCATTCTGCAGTGGTTTAATTGCACGAATCCAATAGCTGCTAATCACATGGAAAAATCCACATGGACAGTTTTCACAGTTATCATTTGCAGATGCTACGGTGCCAGGCATGCTGTAAAACCAGGAGCATGATGAAAGTTGGAAAGTTGATCAGATAGTCCTGCCTCTGAAGGCTTTTCACGGTGTCAGTTTATTTTTTTCAGCATGTCAGCCCCATGAGAATCTATTGTGACAATGCAAAAAATCTAGTTATTTTGAGATGTTTAGCTGGTGCCCTACAGGTGAAAAATGTGTTGTACTATTAGAGGCATTTATGGCAAATATTCCTAAGGCAGTGTGGAAGCTCATGTGGGGCATTACAGCCGTGACCAGTGACACAAGATCATGAAATTTGTCTTGTGAGAGCAGATTCAAGTTCTTTATATGATCATTATCTTGCAGCTGAGTCCAACAGAAGTCATGTGGATATTCTTTTTCCTCTAACATGCAGCTTTAATTTCCACAGCAGTAAATGTATTTTTCCATATGGTGTGGGCCAAATTCTGTTTTGAGCTCTACCTGCCTAGATAAAGCAAATTCACTCCCAAGTTACTTCACTTTATATCGCATATTCATTTCTTACTGGAGCAAAGATGTATATATTTATTACTTTTACTCTGAACTGATGCTTAAGTTAGCACATTGCTTTTTTTTCTAACAATCCTACAGTAACAAAACAATATAAAAAGACAGGCCATATGACTTATCTGTATGTTAGTCATTAGAGCAAAAGACCTAAGGTTGAGATATTTTCAGGAAGACAGAATTTGGGCACATCTAAAGAAATTCTCTGCAGTAAGCAGCACCAGACAGACAAATTACTCAAACTTACTGTGGCTGAGTTCGTCTTAAATAGTTTTGAAAAATAATAGCTTTCTCTCTTCCTGGTAAGAACGCCCTAATTGAAGCTGAGCAGGATATACTGGTGTATTGAATGCATTTTGCTGCAGTGTTTCAGGCTCAATGACTTTGAGATCTCTGAAAGCACAAGGGTGTTTTGGATATTATTATGTTTTTACACTGTAGGTAAGTGACAGCACAATGTAGTTGATTGGACAGGTTCTGTGTTAGCATATAGCCTTTCCTATAATAATAGCACTGCAGTCAAGGAGAGAGTGCTACTAAATCCAGGAAATATCATTTGGCTGTCTGACTAATCCCCATATTTTCGGAGGGAGAAAATGCTATGGGTTTGGTTTTGTTGTGTTGGGGTTTTTTTATTGTTTATAAAAAGATACCTTAGGTTAATCCATTTTGAATGTCAAGAGGATAAATCTGACAGGAGTCAAAAGAGCTCCAGTGGGACTAGCACTACAAGTTACAAAACAGCTAACATCATCCAAGACTAATTTCTTTCCCCTGTTTGTCCTACTGTGGAGGGAAAGTTAAAAGGCAATTCTTGGGGAGTTGAAAGGCTCCATAATAGGGCTCCTCTCTCTAAGGGAGTAAAACTGCTTTGTGGCCTTTGTCTTCAGGCTGCTAATAAACCATCCCATGCTGTGAAGCTTTGAGTTCACTCTTAATTCAACTTCAGTTCAGCTTCCATCAGCTTTGGTTTCCCTGTCTTTGTGAGTTGTTTTTTTCTTAAATACGTGGTATATCTAACTTGCATTTGAGCTTTTTCGTTCACTGTCTGAGTTTATAAATGTACCAGCTTCATAACACCCTGCTTGGCATTTATTATCAAAGCACAGAAATGGCCAGAAACATTTCAGTAGCTGAGAGTGGATGGTTACTGCTGTCTCTCTGCCTGTCTCTGAGTGCACGTCTCTCTTCCTCTTAAAGCGTCTTACAGATGCGAGGATACATTTACCCCTATGAATCTGTGTCAGATCTTCTGGACTGTTGGTGAGGACACATTATTCTGTGCAGCTGGGGTTCGGCTGATCCGCCTCCTTCCCCCCTGAGTCCCCAGTTATGTGACTGATCATTTAGTAACGTGTTTGCCTATTGTTTCTCCCACTGCTTTTCAAGAGGAGACCAAAATATAGTAGCTAGACTTGTAAATGCCAAGCAATTTGCACTTAGCAAATTACAGATTAGGCAAGAGAGGTTTTAGGGGGAAGTTCAGTTAATTTTGCGATGCATGAGACACTGGGGCAGCAGCTGCAATGGGCCAGTTCCAGCCCCGCCAGCCCGGCAAGGTGCTGTTTACTGCCTTTGTACCAAGAAAGAGCTTAGAGAATGGCAGGGGATCTCCCTCTTTCTGGTGGGAAACAGTCACATGCCTGTGATGGTGGCCAGGGCTGGACAGTGCTCAGCCAGGCTTCTGTCCATGTGGGCAGCTCTGTTTCAGGGCTCAGTATCCGAGGTGGTGTTCTGTGCCCTCTGCTGCTTAACCCTTTTAGTGCTGCTCTCGTAGGACGGCCGGCGCTGAGTGATCTGGGAGCAGTGCACACCCACGGTCAACGCACCTTGACTTCAGAAGAGCTGTCCTGACAAATACTGGTATGGTCGTGTCTAGAGCCAGAAGGAGCTCTTAAAATAAAATTTAAAAAGGCAAAGCAAAGGTTACACAAAACTTGCTTTGTTTGGGGTTTTACTCTAAACACTCACCTAATTATTAAAATGTCCCTGCAAGTCACGTCCTTTTCACGTGAACTTAAAATAGTTGCAGTTTCTGTTGGAAGTTGTTTGAAATGACGTGGTGGTGTTGCAGAGCTCACTGAGCGTTGGTTGCGTTTGTGCAGGCACATTTCCAGCGTTAGCAACACAGGAAAGAAGTAGGTGATGGTAGCACAGAGTAGTGTGTTACTCTGAGGAAGAACAAGGAAGGGTCTCGTGCAGGAGAAAGCGTTAGGCTGGGTGAAGTACAAAGTACCACCAATTTAGTAGTGGGCTGAGGCAAAATCCTGTTACCAAAGGGTTGGGCGTTCTTCACTAAAAGTACAGAAAATTGGTAGATTGGTCTTGAATATCTAGTTTGTGACCTTTTAAGATATTTGCAGGGAGGGCAGAGAAGCTGAATAGTCAAGGGGTTTCGCTGTAATTGGTAGTCTTACCTACTTTTCAAGAAATACATTTATTTTTTCTGTCTTGGCTTTGATGGATTGTGTGAACCTGTAAGCACTCTATGGGTTTTTCTCTTGATAAGATCATATGTGATTAGGCCTTACCAGGGAAGAAATTCAGGAGCCTAGTGGATATCTGCTACTGTCTTCTCAAAATTATCTCTATAAGAAATCAAAACAGCATGAAAACTAAGCGTACAGCTGGAAGTCAGAAGTTCTGTGAAAGGTATGAAATGCAGGTTATTTCTTGTTATTAAATGCAGGTTATTTCTTGTTATTAATTACAAGGTCAGTGAACTAGTCTTACACTAGATTGGAGAACTTTGTGACACAAATTTCATTTTGTTTCTGACTGAATACAGCTTTCAGATTTGGAGCTATTCAGATGTGGAACTAGCTCACACATTTATCTTGAAGGATGAACTCTTTGCTGTGTCAGAATATGTTAGGAATTGTTATTTCCAGAGTGTTGTCTGTATGGTTGTCTGCAGAATGTTTTTTATTTCTGGTTCTTGGTTTGCAGCTTAATTCTTATCCAGAATGTAGCAAATCAAAACGTACTTCAGTTCCATTTCAGGAGGTGAAATTCAGGTAAAATTTATTGTGCTGCTAATGGATGGAAAAAAGCTCAGAAGTCCAAGCACTAGAGGCCCAAATGGGAAAGGGTAGTAGAGAATTCAGGGCTTGGGAGAAGGAGGCAAGACAAAAAAGATAGCTTAAGGGGGAAAAAATGGAAAGGAAGAAGAGGACAGACAACGTAACAGATGGAAGATTAGATTGAGAGTCCTTTATGCTTAGAAAGAATTGAGATGCAGAAAGGGAAATAACACCAAAAAAAAAAACCCCAGAGGAGGAGTCGTTATACGAAAAGAGCACATAGTTGAAACTCGCTAGTGAACTTTTATGTCAGTATGAGAGGTTTTTTTGAAAAGCAAGAGCATAAAAAATTTAATTCTGTGCAATACAATTTTTTTTTCTTTCTTTTTCCCGGGTTTTGAGAAACCTGAGCTTGTTCATTATTGAGTGATATTTCTAAAAGATTTTCTTCTGCAAACCCTAATAAGAAAACCTAAGTGCAGTTGGAGGGATAGGAAATACTATGTTTTAAATTGTTACTATCTGCCACATTCCTATCACCACTCTTTGCATTTAGGACTGAAAATCAAACTGGCCTTCGCCAGCTACTCTAATGCAGCTGAGAACACATGTTGAGAGGGCAAAGGCCTGCACACGTAAATGTGATTTTGTACCCTTGGCTCATGCCAAAAGAAAGTACAATTATTCTCTCCTCAAAAGTCTCAGTGGGAACCCTGGCCATTGTCAGATGGGTGCTTTGTGCACATCTGCTGCATTGCCCAATGCTTGACTTGACTGCTCACCCTTTCATTGAGGATAAACAAGGAAATAGAAACTCCTGCTTGTGTAACTAAAAGGATATGAAAGGGTACGTCCTCATTGGAAGCATTCTGGCTTGGAACAAATACAGAGGGACAAAATATGTCCAAATTTTACCAGGTCAGACTGTTACTTCATGCATATAGCTGTGGTGCCATGGATAAATATTTATTCTTAAGACTTTTAAAATGTGCATATCCAAGCTCTGAAGTGCACAAGTAGATGTCTAAACAAACACATCAAGTGTGATTAGTGTTGTGTGCAAATGGATCGTCATACAGTCCTTTCTCTCTGTATCTGTCCCAGTTTAAGTTGCATTCAAGAAGAGATGCTGTCAAATATTGGAAAAGCCATTTTCCAAGTTTCAGTTTATTCATGCAAAGTGGGGAATAACCAACACATTAAAAAGTGCTTAGAATTTGTTGTTATTAAGAGAACTTTTTTTTTTCTCCCAGAAATTGGCGTTCCAGTAGATGCAAGTGATGTTACTTAGATATCTGTCTATCTGTTGTATGGCTCTGTTCCTGGAGTAATATTTCTGATGAGAACTGCTTGCTATGAAATTGTTTGAACTAAAGGATAGCCACAAAATTGGTGTAGTTGTTTTATGCCTTCAAAACAGTGGTCACAGAAAAAAGACAGCTAACTCTAGTTAAAAAAAAAACAACAAAACATGACCAGAGAGTAGCAGAAAGTTTGGATAAGGTTGGCAAATAATGTTTTGACAGGCTCATGCAATCATGCCAATGTGGTTTAAAGTTGTAGGACCCTGCAGCAAGCCTGCAAGCTGACATAGCCTCTTACCTTCACTGTTTTAAGCACAACCCTTCTTTTGTGATTGGAGATCTTGGATAGTCTAGTCAACAAAGCCCCTGGAATGGAGGGAAATTTATACACTATGTGAAATATGCCATCATGCTGGAGATCACTGTCAAAAGAACTGCTCGGTTTCTTGACTAGACAAAAGGGAGGGAATAAATAGGCAGGGAGGGCACCTCAGACAAACCTCAGCTAGGACTTCGAGATGAAAGGTAAGCAGATACCCTGCCAAAAGATTGTGTAAGGAAAGGATGGGTCTGCGTGCAACACATGCTGTCAGCAGGCTCCCTTTGTATTTTTCAGTGCTGCTAGACCCTTTCACTTAAACCTCCCTACTTTTCCTCAGGATAGCTCCCACCACCTTCTGGTCATTCCTTCCTGAGAGTGTCCATTTGCCCACTGTTTCAAGAGAGATTCCCTTTTCTTGGCAGCCAGTGTTCTGTAACCCTTTCCCAAAGCAGAGAAACTGAGAAGCGTTCGATCGCACTAAAATGCCTGGGCTTTGACCATTTCGTGGGAGCGTATGGATGCTAATGAGCGACTTGGCATCGTGCGTGAAGCGTGTATGCTTTGTGAATAAAGCATGTGTGCTGTTTTCCCTTAAGAATAAACTTTGTTCCATATTTTTCATACGCTGCTACTTCAATTCCTTCTAAAGTAAGGAAGCCACCTTACTCCCACTGCTGCCCACTGCCAGCATCTTTCAGCTTCCCTCTGGGGCCAGGCTCCTTTCAATGTGGTCTCTGCTTCAGCCCCCGTCCCCTCTACTACAGACAGAGGGCTGTATGATGGTCCATTTGCACACAACACTAATGCCTCCCAGTTTAGGCAAGTGGCAATCCCATTTACTTTTGTAAACCCAAGACTCAGTACTTTAAGGAGGAGAACTCTGTTTAACAATGTCCCTGCAGAAAATAGCAAGGCATATAGTTATAGCAAGCTGTTGTTCTTCATATGCAGGGATTAACCTTTCAGACACTGGCAAAATGCTTTCAAATTCGATACCTTATTTTAACCAACAAAGAATTGCAGCAAGCTTTATATAAGCAGCAGCTAATCATCCTCATGGAAATCTCCAGATTTTTAAAGCAAAATTCAAATCAGGATTTGCACTTTAGATAATTTAATGGCAGTCTCAGTGGCTTTGTAGAAGGCGACTCTACTGGGAGAGATTCTGGTGTCAGCACCTAGAGCCACTTTAGATGACCTAACTTATCTTGCCTGATCTACAACTACCTCTCCAGAAGGGCACGGCTCTGTTGTCATATCTGCCAACCTCATGCAGGTGTCTTGGATACTGTAGAAGTGCCCAAAATAACAATAGATGCCTCTGTGCTTGTATCCACATGCCATGCTGTTTAAGCTCTTGCTCCAAAGCATAGGAAAAGGCATGATGCTACTTCATGTCTTGTTGGTGAAGCATGAAGTGAAATTTTGATGGCTTGCAAGCTTTACAAATGTCAGAGGTGGTTTTCAGCAGAGGCAGAGCTAAATGCTGTGTCCAGTGTTTCAAATCAGAAGTATCACCTTAAATCATTCGTTTGGTCAATGTGTTCCTTCTGTGAGGTTTTAATCCTGTTAGCCTTTCTTGCTGCGGCAACAGGTACTACACGAATGAACAGGACTAGTCAGCAACTGTTGTAAAATATGCATGCACGGTAGGGTTTATAAAATGCTTGCAATGGTGGTTTGATACTAAAAAAAATCTTTTCTGTGAGAAGCTGCTGTCTGTACGACTGCTTGATCCATCACCCCAGCCATGGGTCGCCTTTAGCATCCAGTGCGTGGCTGGAACTTGGAAGCCACCGTTTGCTGTAAGTTCAGACAACAGGACAGCTACTACATAGTTGCTTTACCTCGCTGTGGCCAGCTTGATCCAAGTTGATCTCAAAATTATTGGGATTTTTTCTTTTATCTTTCTTCCGAGATAAGTCTGCTTGGCAATTTCGAAAGTAGAAACTCATTCAGTGGTCCAGAGACATGTGTGTCTAATAGCTTATTTCTCACAATTTAGATAAGCCTGATGAGAATGAGAGAAAAGTAGCTGATTACCTCAAATCGTATTTGTTGATGGCACAAAGCGTCAAGTGTGTTTGCTTGCAAGGTGCATCTTGATGGATTAACTGTCATGCAGTTTTGAACTTCTCTAGCAGCAACGTATGTTAGTTTCTGTGAACTGTCAGAGCAAAGTATTTTTTGTCAGCTGTTGGGGAGGAATGAGAGCAAACATCAAGGCATCATTCCCATCATAGGAGCTGGATGATATGATGTGTTTTGAGCGGCATTCTTTACTTTAAATCTTGGTTGATTTAGTGGCTGGCTGAGGCAAATATTTCCATACAAACATACTGGTAAAAAACCAAGGATCCTTAGTCCAGACTCTGAGGGAGTGGGGCTGTTAATTTTTTATGTTCAGTTTTATGTGGATAACAGGTAACAGAAAAGAAAAAGGTTTGAAAGGTTTGAGAATGAGGGCTCAAAAAAGAAAACAGTGTACTAAGTTCTTGGCGGGGCAGTGTAGTGTAAGTGTAAGGTTATGAAGAAGCCAGTGAGAAATCTTCAGAGCTCTAAGGGCCCTTATTCACTATCTCAACTACATGAGGCATATGGCAGGGTTTTTTTTCTTATAAACATTGGTTTGGGTTAGCTGCAGGAGGCAACTGATACTTCTTCCTGAAAACTGGATTCATTTTCAGTTTTGTTTGGTGTGTTTGGACTAATCAACCCAGATGATATCATGGACATCAAATTGCACTGGCATACATCCTAAAAGTGATCCTGTTGGAAACTTGCAGCTGCGTTTCCATCAGTGGAAAATGCAATCTCAGCAAAAGCAAAACTTTATATGAGATTGTAATGAGCTTAAGGGTTTTTCTGTCAGAAAACTTAAAAAATTCTATATGGGATGGGTCTCCCATCCTACCCGAGAGCCTTTTAGATTGGATATTTCATTACTTATTTTGTACAGCGTTTTGCTGACCCACAGCACTAATTTCCCTCCTCATCCTTCAGAAGGAGAAGAAAACCAAGACTTATTTCATCATAGGTAACTACTGAATTTTCATGGCAGTATTATAGTCCTTCCCATGAAGGAGGGAGTTTGCCATGTCTTGTTCAGTGAATTCTCGAAGAGATCCTAGCAAACATTTAGTTAGAAGGCTCACCCACTTTTCTAAGGCACAAAAGAAAGATTAGCAAGAAACTGATGGAGTTGGGGCTGGAGGCTCTCTTGTGAACTGCGAATATGGGAAGGAAAGGACTTTTTTGTGGGGGTTTTTCTGTGTTTGTTTGTCTGTTTGTTTAAATTCAGAGAGCTTTAAAACAACTCTAATGAAATAGTTGTGTCCTGTTGAGCTGTTCCCAGTAGCCTCAAGGACAGTACTGAAGCAAGTGTTAGTGGGAAATAAACCTTTACCTGTTGGAAAACACATCTTTTTGTCTGGTTTAGATGAATAAAAGTAGCAGGAAGATTGGACTAGTTTGGGAGCAGCTATTCTACCTCTGCAAACTGATATAACTCTTACTAATACAGAGTTATTCTTTCATACTAATTTTGTATTGCACAGAAAGTAAAAAAAGCTCCTCAATCCAGAATAATGAAAAGACAGGAACAAAATTATTACTTAAAAACATAACTCGTTGCAAGTATTTGGCATTGACTTTCATGTCATCCCATTCAGTTCTACAGAAAAAATTGTAGGTAGAAGCAGTATTACACCAATGGTCCCTGTAAGGGAAAAATCAGTGCAACAACATTTGTAACATAAAAGAGTAAGAAAAAATAAGTAGAGAATTTTTAGGTAGAGGTTACAGAAACTGTAAATTGCATGCAACGTGTTTGAATTATTATCAAACTTTGCATTGTGTAGAAGAGATTGACTTGTACTTTTAGAAGAATAGAAGACTTCAGCATCTGGGAAGAGTATTGAGCTGAATTGGAAATGTATGTCCATGAAATGAACTTGGTATTACTGAATCAATATTTTAAAAAATCCCAGGAGTATAAATGCTCGTGCTTTAAGGAATACTAACTGGCAGACAACTGTTGAGTGTTTTGTCAAAACTACTTTTGACAAGCGTTTTGTCAAAACTACTTGGAAATTGGATTTCTTTCTTTGAAGCATCTGGCCCTGGCTACCCTGCAGACTAGTTCGATCCAGAATCACATTCCCTTTTTCTAAAAGTAAAAACCGGTTCATTACTAGCAACAAGAGAATATTAAAACATGTTTACAAATATAGCAAAATTAAATAACTAGGTATATTGATAAAATAATGTTGTTAGCTGCTGATACTGTTAATCAGAGCAATTCTAGATATCTTACCTTATAGAATGGAGATTATGGTTCCCTATACCAGATGTTAAGAGCAGAACCAAAGATACTTTGGCTAACGTAGACTTTTGGTTGCTGGAATGCTTTTTTTTTTCACATTTACTGTGAGAAAATCTTCCTAAACCTTTTCAAATAGCTTTATGTAATGTTAAAATGAGATTCATTGAATAAGGATATAGTTGCCAATATTTAAATCTAATCTGTTATTACACCGAAAATTCTCTGAAGTCAAAGTTTGAACTCTGAAGAAGTGTTTGTTTGATCTTGGAGAAGATATCCCAGTGATTAATGTTAACGATAAGGTGTTGATTGGTGCTTGGGAGAACCTATTCATAGAAACAATAGACTATTATACTCTGCTTCAACTACCAAATAACAATATTTAAGCTTTACTCTTTAGAAACAATAGTCTTATTTATACATCCCTGTCTCCGTCTAAACCAGCATTACAGTTTCTGGCTTCCTATTAGGCTGAAAGTGCACATTAACATCTTCAGTGCTTGGAGAGTTCAGGTCTATGCCAAGGTGCAGAAAAAAGCAAGTGGAATTTTTCAGCCTGACTGTCATCTGAAGTTTACTGTAAAAAAAGCTGAGCACTAGAACTGCTAGCTATATTTTGCAGTTCATCTCAGAGGTGTATTAGGATTTGAGACATCACAGCCTAAACCCTCCTTCTTTTTGAGCTAGACTGCACGAGCCCTCTTTCACTGTTTCATACTGTTGCCAAGAGCACCAGGTGCATCAGATTTCTTAGCAATACCAAAATCATCCGAGAAGATCAAATTTACTAGACCTCAAAATAACTAGAGCATCTGCTCTTCTCAAATGTGCATATTTGCTACCGGAAGCCTAACAGTCAGAAGTTCGGTATATTTATATTATTGTTTCATATTATTGTTGTTTTCCTATTTTAAGTTGTTTAAGTTGAGCTATGCACTGAAGAGCTTGCAGGTTATGGGAACACTTAGGCACTGAATGTATAAACTGAGAGCAGAGCAGATTTATCTTGTGTACATACTTCTTCGATTTAAGAATAAAGAAGCCAGCCTAAAACTCTTCCTTCCCCAGTCAGGGTGTTGATGATTATAGGTCAGCAAAACTGATTTTCAAGAAGTGGAAGTGTAACCTGCCCATAGACTTGAGGAGAAAGATGAAGTCAGCACAGGGACGATGCAGAACCTACACCTGAAACACTGCTACCTTGAATCTTCTCTACTTGAACTAAATTGTAGCTCAGTTGCTTGTGCCCAATAAATTATTAATAATCTTTTTAAGCCAAATCCAGAGCAACTGCATTTTGCTTTGTCAATACACTTGGGTAAGCTGATACATGAAAAACGAAATAGTGTTGATGATGGTGTCATGTAATTAGTAATGAATTTTTACACACTCAGATCACCTGGCATTAGATTAAAATTAGACATGAATATACAGTTATGTCTTTAAATAGCCCATGCACTTAATCCTGTGTTGATCTCGTCTTTGAACAGAGATACAGCATTGGAGGGAGGAAAGATGATTCTTCATGCCATGTGAAAAATGCACATTAAAATTAAATGGTCTGAGTGATTTAGATTAGAGTAATAATTTGCATTATGTAACCTCTGTTTTTCAGCTCACTTTCAAGTGACAGTTATGTGGTGTAACAACCACAATAGTTACCTTTTTCTTTACATACAGCACACATACCAAGTTCTAGAGGATTCATTTGGTACCACTTTCTGCACTGTGGAGGCTGAGCTACATCCAGCACAGCTCATTTTTAAAGTAAACTTTGGTTCTGAATAGCCTTTCTCTGTTGATTAGTACAGCTTATCTTTTAAAACAGACTCTGCAAAGAGAGGGAAGAAAATTATCCTTATGGACTAGAAGAAGCCTTCAGTTTGGAGAAGATGCATGACAGATTCTGGTAGATTGACAGATGACAGAATCTGGCAGATTCTTGAGAGGGCTTTAAACTAGGTTCGAAGGGGGAAGGGGACATTGCCCTGCTCACTAGGGACGAGCCCAGGCTTGGCGTGCCAGGGTCAGGGGTGAGATTGACAGCCCAGCTGAAGTGTGT